>SAMEA3663260__coassemble_31_pt1 | contig 47153 bp, 50 predicted proteins | sample SAMEA3663260__metabat2_high_PE_019 | metagenome-assembled genome bin SAMEA3663260 (sample SAMEA3663260) | pig gut metagenome | biome: pig gut; feature: pig-associated habitat; material: faeces | place: China | collected 2013
CCGAAAGAACTCCATGTTTGATTCAATCCTCGTTGCCAATGCGGCCATCAACGAAAACGGGAACGGAGGATGCAGCCTTACTTCCGCTGCGATCAAGGGCAATAAGCTTGCCGTCACCAACCTCGGCGATTGCGCTGCGTATCTTCTTCACGACGGAGAGGTGCGTCTGTTGACCGACCCCCATGTTGAATTTATCAACGACGGCGGAAGCCTGAAGAAGAGCAGAACCCGTTATCTCGGGCTTACCGATAACAGCAGATTGGATCTCCCCGTTTATGATGATGAGCCCATTTCCTGCGGTGATGTGCTGCTTCTGTGCACCGGGGCAGTCGCATCCGCGCTCAGCGAGGATGCTATCCGCGATATTCTGAATGCCCCCATCCCCCTCAGCGAGAGGGTAACAGGAATTTCGGACGCAGCCGCAAAGGTCAACCCTGAGCTTTCGTCATACAGCGTGATGCTTATCGAAATCAATCGCGATGAAAAAATGGCTCTCGGTATGGTATTCGGAAAGCGTCTTCCCGATCATCATGACAGCCCGCTTCTTGCAATTATTATTGCGGTCATATTCATCATCGCCGCTGTCATTATCGCTGTCATCGGGAACAGAAACCGTATCCGTTCCGGCAACACCATACCGACCGGAACCGTTCCGCCCGGCGAAGAATGGGATACCCCCGTGCCCAATTACTCCGATGTGCCCACCGATATTCCCGGAACTCCTGCTCCGAGCAACACTCCGGGCCCCCTCGATATAGTTACCCCCGACCCGAATGCTACTCCGGATCCTAACGGCGCAAGAATAACTCCGACTCCCAATGGATCTTCATCGCCTGTGGAAACACCGAGCTCAGCTCCCATATCCAGGCCGACTCCGACGCCGGAGGCGAAGCCCACCGATGCACCGAATCCGACGCCGACGGGATGGAATCCCATTACCACTCCTCCGCCCTCCATGCAGACGCCTCCGCCCACGACTCCGATACCTTCGGATAAGCCTACGGATACCCCCAAGCCCACTCCGGAGTCTACTCCCACTCCGACACCTTCGGAGGAGCCTACCGAGACGCCCGAGCCTTCGGAGGAGCCTACTCCCACACCCGAGCCTTCGGATGAACCCACCCCTACCCCGGAGCCTTTGGAGGAGCCTACTCCCACTCCGGAACCCACCCCGGAGCCCACTCCGGAGCCTGAGGAGCCTACTCCCGAGCCCACCCCGGAACCTACTCCGGAACCCACTCCGGAGCCCGAGGAGCCTTCCGAACCCGAGGAATAATCAATATCGCACAAGCCGAACGGTCATAATTTATGGCCGTTCGCGTTCATTTTTGGGCATATTCCTCTCTTCGGTAAAAGATCGGCAAATTCCTTCGCGTTTGTTATTGACAATCTAAACGGTTTACATTAAAATATTTAATGTGTTATTATCTGCTAATACCTGAAAGGATCTCAAATTATGGATATTATCGAAAATGCACAGGAAAAAATGAACAAGACCATTGCCGTGCTCAAGCGTGACCTCGGTTCCCTCCGTGCAGGCAGGGCCAACCCCCAGCTGCTTGACCGCATCATGGTCGATTATTACGGCACTCCCACCCCCATCAACCAGATGGGTACGATCAGCTCGCCCGAGCCCCGTATGCTCGTGATCTCGCTTTGGGATCTTTCCATGCTTTCCGCAGTTGAAAAGGCCATCCAGAAATCCGATATCGGCATCAATCCCTCAAATGACGGCAAGCTCATTCGTTTGATCTTCCCCGAGCTCACAGAGGAACGCCGTAAGGAGCTCGTTAAATCCGTTCGCAAAAAGGCCGAGGAATCCAAGGTCGCCATCCGCGCAATTCGCAGGGATGCCAACGAAGCGATAAAGAAGGACTGTAAGGACAGCGTTATCACCGAGGACGACCAGAAGAGGCTTGAGGATAAGGCGCAGAAGGCCACCGATGCCGCAATCAAGGATATCGACCGCATCTGCAGCGAGAAGGAAAAGGAGCTGCTGGAGGTTTGAGAAATCTTCTCGGTTTGCCTCTTGAAGCGGCTGAGGAGCTGCTCACCCGTGATGGGTTTGCAGTTGAGGCTGTCGAGACCCGGTCAAAAAAGGGCGTGGACGGTCAGGAGCTGCGCGTGGTTCGCGCACTTGAAGTCCCTGCGGATGTCCCGACGGTGCAGCTTACCTATTCACGGTTCAAGACCTACGCTGATGATGAATAGCATTTTGAGGGCGTGTCCTGCACGCCCGTTTTTGAGTTATGAAAGGCAGTAACCGTAATGAAGATCTATGAACGCTTCTCGGATGCCGAGATGAAGCGCCTCGGGCTTACCGGCAACATGCCCAAGCACGTCGGCATCATTATGGACGGCAACGGGCGCTGGGCAAAAAGCCGCATGCTTCCGCGCAGCCTCGGTCACCGCGCCGGTATGGACGCATTGCAGGAGATAGTGCGCGTATCAAAAAGCATAGGCATCGAAGCCCTGACCGTCTATGCGTTTTCGACCGAAAACTGGCTCCGCCCCGAGCAGGAGGTAAATGCGCTTTTTTCTCTGCTCGTCGAATATTTTTATAAAGAGATTGATGAACTCGATGCGAATAATGTACGAGTCCACATTCTCGGAAGCCTTGAAAGGTTCAGCCCCAAGCTTCGGGAGCTTATGGAGAATGCGCGCGAACGCACCGAGAAGAATACCGGCCTCCACTTTGCCATTGCGCTCAATTACGGCTCAAGGGATGAGATCACCCGTGCGGTAAGGAGCATCGTTTCCGAGGGAATTCCGGAAAGCGAAATAACCGAAGAGACTATCTCTTCGCATCTCTATACACGCTGTCTCCCCCATCCGGACCCCGATGTAATCATCCGCACGGCAGGTGAGCAGAGGCTTTCGAATTTCCTGCTTTGGCAGGCGGCATATTCCGAATTCGTATTCACCGATACGACCTTCCCGGATTTCACTCCCGAGGTCTATTTTGAATGTATCAAGCAATACATGCACCGCACACGCCGCTTCGGCAAGGTGCTTGAAGTATAATCCTATTCAGCAGAAGAAAGGAAGCCCTTTTTCAAGGACTTTGAAGTAAAATGGAAAACGATCATAGCCGCACAGCGACCGCCGCTGAATCAACAGAAAAGAAAAAGAACCGAAAAATGCAGGATCTTCCCCTCCGCACCGCAGTTGCCGTAGTGCTTATTGCAATACTTCTCTGCGTCATCTGGTTCGGAGGCTGGATTGAAGCGATCGTGCTTGGGCTGTTTACTGCGGTCGCGATTTACGAAATGCGGAATATCTTTAGGAAGAAGGGGCTGAGCCCCTTTGTGCTGCCCCTGACGGTAATGGGGCTCAGCATGTTTATCATTCTCTATAAATTCGGGCTTCTCTATACCTTTGCGCTCGCGGTGCTTGCATTCCTCGCAGTTGTGATTGAGCGCATTATGAACCACAAGCGCACAAACGATGATCTCGTCGCTTCGCTTATGCTCTTTGTTTACCCGATTATCGGGCTTACGAGTCTTGCCCTCTGCGGCTTTGAAAAGGACAGCCTGTCGCGCGTTGCACTCTTCTGCTGCTTTGTTGGCCCCATCATGGCGGATAATGCCGCGTATCTCGTCGGTTCCCTTATTGGCAAGCATAAGCTCTGCCCCTCGATCAGTCCGCATAAAACCATCGAAGGCGCGGTCGCCGGGCTTATCGGCGGCGCACTCGGCGGTGTGCTGGCTTATTTTGTGCAGAAGCTTTGGGGTTTCGATATCGAAATGTGGAAGCTTATCCTCGTCTGCTTCATAGGAGGCGGTATCGGTCAGTTCGGCGATCTGCTCTCATCCACCTTCAAGCGCTGGGCAGGCGTCAAGGATTTCGGCACCATCTTCCCCGGTCACGGAGGAGTTATGGATAGGATTGACAGCGAGCTTACCGCTGCTCCGCTCGTTTTCCTGTTCTTCAGCCTGTTTGTATTCTGATAAAAGGGTAAATGCTTATGAAAAGCCTTGCGATTTTCGGGTCAACGGGTTCGATCGGCCGTCAGGCGTTGTCGGTCGCGGAGTTTCATAAAGAGGAATTCTCCGTCAGGGTCATTGCCGCTAACAGCAATGCCGACGCGGTTTCTAAGCAGATAGAATGCTTTCATCCCGAATATGTGGGCATGTATTCACCCGATTCCGCAAAGGCTATCAGGGAGCGTTTCCCCGAGGTAACTGTCGTCAGCGGTGAAGAAATAAATGCGCTCGCCGCACTTCCGGAGATTGACACCGTGGTCAACGGCGTGAGCGGCTTTGCAGGGCTTGCTCCGCTGCTCTCCGCGCTCAATGCCGGAAAGACCGTTGCGCTTGCGAATAAGGAAAGCATCGTCTGCGCTCATCATGTAGTTGACGACGCTCTCAATCGTTTCGGAGGCAGGATACTGCCCGTTGACAGCGAGCAGAGCGCTATATTCCAATGCCTCGAAGCAGGCAGGCGCGAGGACGTGAGATCGCTCATACTAACGGCATCGGGCGGCATGTTCCGCGAGTTTTCTCGGGAGCAGCTTCAAAAGGTAACCCCCGAGATGGCGCTTCACCACCCGACATGGAGCATGGGCGGCAAAATAACGATAGATTCATCGAGCCTGTTCAATAAGGGGCTTGAGCTTATGGAGGCAGGCTGGCTCTTCGGCTTCGGTCCCGATGACATTAAGATACTTGTGCATCCGCAGTCCATCGTACATTCTATGGTCGAATACCGCGATGGTTCGGTGCTTGCCCAGCTTGCCGAGCCCGATATGCGCCTTGCCATCCAGTATGCGCTCACCTATCCCGAGCGGCAGACCTCGCAGCTTAGAAAGCTCGAGCTTTCTAAGCTCTGCACCCTGAGCTTTTTTGAGCCTGACTGCGAAAAATTCCCTGCGATTCCGCTTGCCTATGCCGCTTTCCGTGACGGCGAAACGCTGCCGATAGCATATAATGCCGCAAACGAGGTAGCAGTCGAATTCTTTATAAACAAAAAGCTCGGTTTCACCGATATTTCCGCATGCGTTCGGCATGTAATGAATAAAATTCCGTGCATAGCCCGGGTCGATTCCGCCGATAAGGTTTACTCCATTGATTCCGATGCCCGTAGGCTTGCAAGGGAATTCTGCGAAAATACATCTTCAAGGAGGAATGGATAATGACTTTTGTCTATATTCTGCTTTCCCTTTTGGTTCTGACATTTCTGATATTTTTCCATGAGCTCGGCCATTTCACCGTCGGAAAGCTGCTCGGCTTCCGCATACTCGGTTTCTCGATAGGCTTCGGCCCCGCAGTCTTCAAATTCAAAAAAGGTGAAACGGAGTACGCCCTGCGCGCGCTGCCGTTCGGAGGCTCCTGCCAATTTGACGGCGAGGATGAGGAAGCGGAAAACGACCCCGGAAGGTTCAACGCAAACCCCGTCTGGAAGCGTTTTCTCGTGATACTTGCAGGCCCCGTCACAAACGTGCTGCTTGCGATTATCATGGCATTCATTCTTATGCTCTGCGTGCGCGTGCCCGTATATTCAACCGATGAAGCGACCGGCGACATATTCCCCACCATCATGCAGCTGACCGAAAACGGTCCTGCCGCCAATGCCGGGCTTCAGGTCGGCGATGTCGTATTAAAGGTCGATGACACAAGCACCCTTGCCGCCGATAACGAGGATTCGATATCCGCGCTCAGCAGGCTCATCGGGGAAGCCGGCAGCAGCATGGTCTTCACCGTTGACAGAAGCGGTCAGCTTATGGAGATTACAATTACCGATGCATACAATGCTTCCGAAGGCAGGAATATCGTCGGCATCACCATAGGCGGTACGATAATCGACTACACCCATTACAATGTCGGCGAAGCCTTTACCGGTTCATTCCGCTATATTGGGGACATCATAAAGCTCACCGCGGAAGCAATCGGTAATATGTTCACGAACGGTATCCATCAGGGCGATGTATCCGGCATCGTCGGCGCCGTCGCTATCATGACCGATGTTGCAAGAGAGGGTCTCGTGAACCTTGTCTATGTTGCGATAATTCTCTCGCTGAGTCTCGGTATTTTCAATCTCATCCCCTTCCCTGCGCTTGACGGCGGAAGGCTGCTTTTCCTCATTATAGAAGCTATTAAGGGTAAACCCCTCAACCGTAAGGTCGAGAATATCGTAAACGCTATCGGTCTGATTCTGCTTCTGATGCTTATGGCGGTCGTGACGGTATTCGATGTCATCGGATTGTTCCGATAGGAAGCGAAGCCTTCTCCTGCCGCTTTCTCTCCGACAATCTCGATTTTCGGCGATCCCTTGTCGCTGAGATAGTTTGAGATGCAAATCAAAAAAGCAGTGTGTCGGGATTGCTTTCCCCGATACACCGCTTTTTCACATTACATCGGGCTTATCACTCCGCATGCAATGCGTTTGCCTGCGTTGCCCGCCGGCTGGGAAGTAAAATCATCAACGCCTTCATGCACTATAACGGTCTTGCCTATTACATCCCACGGTGTGAACCTCTCGGTCAGAACAGCCATAAAAGCCCTTCCGTTACAACCGAGCAGCGGCGGAAGATCCCCCGCATGGTTCGGATGCGAGCAGCTGCCCGGGTCATAGTGCATACCGGCATCCTGAAAGCCCTCGCCCGTGCAGGCTCCGCCCTCATGGATATGGAAGGCAAAGAATCTGCATTTGCCGCATTCCGTGCTGCCGCTCGGCAGCCCGTTCATGCGCACGGAAACAATACAGCCTCCCCTGTCCGGGTAGAAATACACATCTCCGATAAGGCCGCGGTATTCTTCGCTCCCGTTGAGCCTGGCATATGCCACCGGTCTTCCGAATGAACAATTCAGCATAAAAAATCCTCCGTTTCTGATGTATACTATTCAGAAACGGAGGTATTGTTGAATCCGTTGTTCAGCCCTGCCTTCGCATGGTGGGAAGTATTCCCTCATCGCGGAGCATACGGTACATTATCGGAAGCGGCATGCCGATGACGGTGAAATAATTGCCCTCCACCCTTTCAACAAACATCCCGAACGGCCCCTGTATGCCGTAGGCACCGGCCTTATCAAGCGGTTCACCGGAAGCGATGTATGCGCGGATCTCATCCTTTGTAAGCTCCGAGAATGTTACCCTTGTAGTACTGCATTCGGTTCGCACGCCCCTTTCGGTTGCAAGAGCAACGCCTGTATGGACTGTATGCGTTTTGCCGGAAAGAAGGGTCAGTATCCTTTCAGCATCCTCGCAGTCACGGGGCTTACCGATTATCTCGTCTTTGAAGCTGACGACCGTATCGGAACCGAGTACCGCAAGATTTGAAGCCGCTTCGCCCTCGGAAATAAGCCTGTTATATACCTCCTCAGCCTTTCTTTCGGAGAGTATCCGCACGAGCTTTTCGGGATCTTTCTCGTCCGTATGCTCATCCGCATTGCTCACTATCGTTTCATAATCATATCCACACATCTTCAAAAGTTCCCGCCTTCGCTGCGAACCGCTTGCAAGTATCAAACGCATATCCTATCTCCTTTTCATAAAGAAAGTATCACATTTTGAGTTCACGCCTGATTTTATCAGAAAATGCCGAAGGATTCAAGCAAAAAAATTTTTTAAAATGTGGGGAAAAGTGGTGCGAAAGTGCAGTTTCAGTGTTGACAACCTCCATTCGATACGATATAATTTAATCGCGTGAAGAATCATGTTCTTTTGCGTATCGTAAAATCAGGTCTTATGCTATCGGAAAGGAGGCACGGAATGAGCGAAGAAAATACAAATATCCCTCGTTTTATCGGCGAATCGACGAATTCCGTTGACTCCAAGGGGCGTATATTCGTACCCACGAAATGGCGAAGTCAGCTGAATGAAACGATGATTTTGCATGCCGGCTTCGGCAGGTCTGCAAGCGGAAGATACCTTGAGCTGACCACGGTCGATAATTTCAATAAGCTCATTTCGATGATAAATGCGCTGCCTCCATCCGAAAAGAGGTTTGAATCACTGAAGCGCGTCATCTTCCGCAACAGTGAAGAGGTCTCTGCGGATAAGCAGGGGCGAATCCTTATTCCCAAGAGGCTGATAGAGCATGCTTGCCTGAAGTCGGAGATAATCATGACGGGCGCCGGAGACCATATAGAAATCTGGAATCCCGATATGCTTGATACAGCCGATGCAAGCTACAGCCATGACAGCCTGATGAACGACTTTGAGCTGCTTAACGCAATGCTCACCGAACGGAGCTGACAGATGATTGATTGCTATCATGTGCCGATAATGTTCGATGAAGTGATGAAGCTTCTCTCCCCCGAACGCGGCGGAATCTTCGTGGACGGTACTCTCGGCGGCGGCGGTCACAGCGAGGGCATTCTCGAAAGGCTTCCGGAATCCGGGCGGCTCTACGGTATCGACCGTGACGACGACGCCCTCCTCGAAGCGGGCAGGAGGCTTTCAAAGTATCCGAATTTCACCGCTGTCAAAGGAAATTTTTTCGATATGCGTTCCCTGCTCGCCGCTTACGGTGTAACGGGCGCGGACGGGATACTCCTCGATTTGGGAGTTAGCTCGCATCAGCTTGACGACGGCGAACGCGGTTTCTCCTACGGCACCAATGCAAGGCTCGATATGAGGATGGACAAGACTCAGGCATTCAGCGCGTACGATGTCGTCAACGGGTATTCATCCAAGCAGCTGTACGAGATCATCCGTGATTACGGTGAGGAGCGTTTTGCGAGCAGGATTGCAAATGCAATCGTATCCGAAAGGGACAAGCATCCGATAGAGACTACGACGGAGCTTGCCGCCATCATCAAAAGAGCCATTCCGGCAGCGACAAGGCGCGACGGCCCCCACCCGGCAAGGCGCACCTTCCAAGCAATCCGTATTGAGGTCAACGGAGAGCTTGCAGGGCTTGAAAAGGCAATACGGGATGCGGTGGAGTTTCTTAACCCCGGTGGGGTTATAGCAATCATCTCATTCCACTCCCTTGAAGCCCGTATCGTAAAGACGACCTTCAGAACGCTTGCAAATCCCTGCACCTGTCCCAAGAGCGCACCCGTGTGCATCTGCGGCAGGAAGCCGAGCGTGGAGCTGCTAACCGGCAAGCCCATCACGGCAAGCGATATTGAACTTGAAAACAACCCCCGTTCGCGCAGCGCCGAGCTGAGAGCAGCGAGAAAACTCATAACCGAAAGAGGAGAGTAATACAATGTACAATGAGCGGACTACGGAAACAGATACCCGGCAAACCGGACGCACAATCACTCCTGTGAGCGCGCGCTCAGGCTCATATCAGGGCGCGTACAGGGGAGCATCCGCCACGAGCGGAACCTATTCGAGAGCTTCCTCCTCTTCGGCGGCATCCGACCGAAATAGTTATTATCAGAGAAGGACCGAAGCCTATAACTCCACTCGCATCGCTGTTCAGGGAACCTCTGCAAGGGTGCTTGAGCCGAAGGTGCAGGAGAAGGAACGCGTCAAGCCGCAGGTCGAGAAGAAACGCAGACCCGGTGCGGAATGGCATGGTCTCTTCGATTATTTCCGCAAGACACATGCGATAACCAAGCTTGCCGTCATTGCATTCGTATTTACGGCAGTTGCCGCTATTGCTGTCACCCTCGTGGGCGCCTTGGGTGTCGCCCGTACTCAGAGCGAATTGAAGGATATCAACGAGCAGATAGAGAGCATAAACGAGAGCATCAGCATAGCAAGCCAGGATTACTTTTCATCCGTAAGCAGCACCGAAGCAAGCAGTGCAGCGAATGAAAAAGGCATGACAAGGAGCGCACAGTCAACACCCATACACCCGTAAACTTCTAAATTTTGACGGTTCGTTCCTCCTTCGAACCGCATTCAGGCAAGGGGCAGCGATTATGGGACAGAATAAGAACGTTAAGACAAAAGAAGAACGGACTCCGAAGAAAAAGAAAACGCGTTACGGCAAACGAATTGCGTTCTTGGAGACCGCGCTTCTTTTGGCATTTATAATCGTCATAATCGACATTTTCTGCATAATGGTCGTGCTCGGCCCCGAGCGGCTCGAGGTCGCCGTACAGCAATGGACGCGCACATCCACCATCACCGCAAACCGCGGCCAGATCGTGGACTGCAACGGCAAAGTGCTTGCAACTACCGGTGCGGTCTATAAGATCCTGCTCTGGCCCAAGAACATAACCTCCGGCAGCGAGGAGCGCGTTGCAAGGGAGCTTTCGGATGCTCTCGACCTCGATTTTGACTATGTTTACAAATGCGCGACCAATAAGACCCGAAGCGAATTCGTTATCAAGCGTCAGGTTGACTCGAAAACCGTTTCCAACGTGCGTTCGCTGAAGCTCAGCGGCGTCGGCATTGCCAACGACAGCAAGCGCTACTACCCCTACGGCACATTGCTTTCACAGGTCATTGGCTTCACCACAAGGGACAATGTCGGGCAGAGCGGTCTTGAGCTCAAATATGATAAATATCTCACCGGCAGCGACGGTAAGCTTATCAGCGAGACCGACAGCAGCGGCAACCCCCTCGCCTACGGCTACACCCAGTATGAGGACCCCATTGACGGTGCTAAGATCGTGCTGACAGTCGATCAGGTCTTCCAGAGCTATCTTGAAAACGCTCTCGAAGAAGCACTGTCCGTGAATAACGCTTCAAGCGCGCAGGGGATCATACTTGATGTGAATACCGGCGCGATAAAGGCAATCTCCACCAAACCCGACTACGACCCCAACGATCCGCCGAGGAACGATCTTGAACAGCTTGCGGAGCTTTCACGCAACAGGCTCGTGACGGACGTCTACGAGCCGGGCTCCACCTTCAAGATACTGACTCTGGCAGCGGCTATCGACTCCGGAAACGCCGATCTCAATTCCACTTTCTTCTGCAACGGCGGCTATATTGTGAACGGCGAGCGAATTAAATGCTGGAAGCATGCAGGCCACGGAAGTCAGGATCTTACAAAGGCTACCGAAAATTCCTGCAACTGCTGCTTCATGCAGCTTGCGCTGCGCATGGGCGTCAGCGAATTTTACGATTATCTCTATGCATTCGGTCTCGGTCAGAAGACCGGCGATATTTTCGACGGTGAATCCTCCGGCATCGTGACGAATGAAAAATACGTCACGGAAAACGACCTTGCTCGTATCGGTTTCGGGCAGAGCGTTGCCGTTACTCCCATTCAGCTCGCGGCAGCGGTATCTGCTGCAGTGAACGGCGGCTACCTCTACTCCCCTTACATCGTCGAGCAGGTGGTTTCCTCGGATGGTACCGTAATCGAGCAGGCGGATCCAAGCCCCGTCCGTCAGGTGATTTCCGGTGAAACCTCCGCAACGGTCAGGCAGATACTCCAAAGCGTTGTCGATAACGGCACCGGCAGGAATGCCAAGATAGAGGGCTATTACGTCGGCGGCAAAACCGGCACTGCGCAGAAATACGATGAATACGGCAGGGTTTCCGCCGGAAGCTATATCTGTTCCTTCATCGGTTTCGCACCCGCGGATGATCCGCAGTACCTCTGCCTCATTCTCGTTGATGAGCCCCATGTCGGTTCAATCTTCGGGAGCACCGTTGCCGCTCCGTTTGTACGCAGAGTACTTTCGGAGATCCTGCCCTATTCCGGCATTCAGCCCTCGCATCTATCCGAAACCGTGACCGTTCCCAATGTGCTCGGTCTTACGACGGAGGAAGCGAACAAGGAGCTTGCGAAGGTCGGGCTTATCGGGTTCTATGAATGCGCCGATGAGGTCACCCTCCAGCTTCCCGCCGCCGGAGAAACCGTCGTTAAGGGTTCTTCCGTTCTCCTCTATACGGGCAGCGACGATGTTAATATAGACAACGAACCCGTAATCGCACCCCTCATGGTCGAGATGCCCGATCTCATAGATATGACCGCCGTTCAGGCATACAATGCTCTCACTGCACTTGGGCTGAACATGGTTTGCAGTCCCGAAGACCCCCACGGCGTTGTGCTCGGGCAGAGCATATACGCAGGGACCATGGTTGAATACGGTTCAAGCGTTACGCTTTATTTCGGGATAAAACCCGAGGAATAGATTTATTGATGCAAAAGCATAAATTTTGAAGGGAATTTGATACCATGCTTTTAAGCAAGCTTGCAAAGAAAACCGAATCTAAGCTCATCGGCGGCGACGTCGATATAAATCGCATCGAATATGATTCGCGCAGGGTCGTCCCCGGCAACCTCTTCGTATGCGTCAACGGAACATTTCTTGACGGGCATAAATTTGCGGAATCCGCAGTTAAGAACGGAGCCGCTGCGCTGCTCGTTGAGCGCGAACTTTCTTTCGATGTTCCCCAGGTCATCGTGCCAAATACCCGTATCGCAATGGCGGAGATGGCTGCCGAGCTGTACGAACAGCCTGCAAAGGGCATAACAATTATCGGTGTGACCGGTACCAACGGCAAGACCACCACAACCTATATGCTCAAAAGCATCTTTGAGCGTGCCGGCCACAGGGTCGGGCTCATCGGAACCATCCGAAATCTCGTTGGCAATGCCGTCATCCCCACCACGCATACCACTCCCGAAAGCGTTGAGCTTATGCGCATATTCCGCATAATGCGCGATGCAGGCGTCGATGTTATCGTGATGGAGGTTAGCTCCCAGGCGCTCGATCAGAACCGTGCGCACGGCATCGAATACACGGTCGGCGGATTCACAAACCTCACTCAGGATCATCTCGACTATCATAAAACGATGGAGAATTATCTGCGTGCAAAGCGTAAGATGTTCGAGAATTCCAAATTCGCAGTCGTAAATGCTGATGACAAGAGCAGCGCTCCCCTCATTGACGGGCTCGGCATCGGCAGCATGACCTACGGAATAAATAACGACTCGGATATACATGCAAGCAATATCGAAGCGCACCCCAAGGGAATCGAATACGATCTATCCCATGACGGTATGGTCGATCACGTCGTCGTCAACATCCCCGGGCTGTTCAATGTCTATAATTCCATGCTTGCGGCAGCTATCGCGCTGAAATTGGGCGTTGACATGAAAGACATCCTTGGCGGCCTTTCGAGCGTCCGCGGAGTATCGGGAAGAATGGAAGCCCTGAACACCGAAGGCTTCGATTTCTCCGTAATTCTCGATTTTGCTCATACTCCCGACGGACTATTCAATATTCTTGCCGCCGTCCATGAATTTGCCAGGGGCAGGGTAATTGCCGTATTCGGCTGCGGCGGCGATAAGGATAAAACAAAGCGCCCCATCATGGGCCGTATCGCCGGAAGCGGTGCGGATTACTGCATCGTGACCTCCGATAACCCCCGTACCGAGAATCCCATGGAAATAATTGATATGGTTCTTGAAGGCGTCAACCAGACAGACTGCCCCTACGAGGTCATCGAAAACCGCAGAGATGCGATAGACCGTGCTCTTCACATCGCAAAGAAGGGTGATGTCATCGTCCTTGCAGGCAAGGGACACGAAACCTATCAGGAGATCAACGGAATTAAGCATCCGTTTGACGAAAAGCTGATTGTCAGCGAGTTGCTCGCCGAGATGCGTAAGGAAGGTTAATTCTATGCAGAAGATGATATTTGCTTTTATCGCCTCCGCTGCGATAGTTATGCTGCTTGCTCCTCTTTTCATACCCATGCTCCGCCGTCTGAAGTTTGGACAAGTCGAGCGTGTTGAGGGGCCTCACGCTCATTCCGCCAAGGAAGGCACTCCCACCATGGGCGGACTGATGTTCGTTATAGGAATAACCGCTGCGGCTATGATATTCAGCGTCTATGATATTGCGCTCAGCTTTTCCGTTCCTGCAATACTCATGATGCTCGGATTCGGGCTTGTCGGTTTCCTTGATGATTTCATCAAGGTGAAGTGCAAAAGGAACCTCGGGCTCCGCGCTTACCAGAAGATAATTGCGCAGCTCCTGCTCTCTTTCGTCGTTGCCTATTATGCATACAGAAGCGAATTCATCGGCCCCGTTCTATATGATCCTATCTTCGGAGAGATAAATATGGGCTGGGGTTACATCCCCTTCATCATGTTCGTCGTCATAGCAATAGTCAACAGCGCAAACCTAACCGACGGTCTTGACGGTCTTTTGGGAGGCGTAACGCTCGTTTATTCCATTGCAATGGGCATTCTCTTCCTGTATTTCGCACTCGTTCTCAACAAGAGCCTTGCAGGAAGCCCCGTATTCGTCGCGCAGAGCGACGGCATGCTCAGCATGGCAATCTTTTCCTTCGCAGTCGCCGGCGGCTGCCTCGGTTTTCTTCGCAGCAACAGCTACCCTGCCAAGGTCTTCATGGGCGACACCGGCTCCATGGCTCTCGGCGGAGCGATGAGCGCAATGGTCATCTATTCGCGTTCCCCGTTCCTGTTCCTGCTGATGGGTATCTGCATTGTTGCAAGCGCAGTCAGCGACGTGCTCCAGGTGGGCTCATACAAGCTCCGCCATGGCAAGCGTATCTTTAAGATGGCTCCGCTGCACCACCATTTCGAGCTTTTGGGTTATCCGGAAACCAAGATAGTCACGGGCTATATGATAGTTACCGCTATCACCTGCCTTGCCGCGCTGGCGCTCTATATTTAAATTCGGTATCAGTCCCGCTAACGGGATTTACGGTGCGAAAAGCACTGATACAATCGTCAGGAACAATGCTTTGTTTCGGTTTTTGTTGGCACTTGACGGAGCAAAGTGGAACCGATCGGATGAAGGATTTTGAGAGGGAGCAATCGGCACCCTTCTCAAGAACCTTCATCGTTCCGGACGATTTCGGTTATTTATAAGCATGTGATCGATCGGCAAAGCATAAATAAGAAAGGAAGGTTCGTAAAAAATGAAAAAGACCGCGCTCGTCGTGGGCATGGCCAAAAGCGGAGTCGCTTCTGCGATACTTCTCTACAAAAAGGGCTATAACGTCATCATTAACGACCTTAAATCCGATATTCCCGGGCTTAGTGAGTCCCTTAAAAAGATAAAATACGTCAACCGCCTGGGCGTTGCTCCCGAGGCACTGCTTGACGGCATTGATCTCATGGTTATCTCCCCCGTCATTCCGATATTCCGTCCATTCGTCAAGGAAGCTATCGCACGCGGAATTGAGGTCATCGGTGAAATCGAGCTTGGCTACCGTTATTCAAACCGCGGAGCAAGATTCGTATGCATCGGCGGAACGAACGGCAAAACCACCACTACAACCCTGACCGGTGAGATTTTCACCGAATACCACAAGCGTATCGGTACGGGCAATGCGTATGTTCTCGGGAACATCGGAGTCCCCATAACCGCACATGCGCTCGACACTAAAGCAGGCGATACCGTCGTTGCGGAAACTGCCTCGCTTCAGCTTGAAAGCATTGTTGATTTCCGCTGCAATGCTGCCGGTCTTCTCAACATAACCGAAGACCATATCAACCGTTTCGGCAGCATGGAAGCATATATCGCCGCAAAAATGCGTATGTTCGAGAATCAGACCGAAGAGGATTTCGCCGCGCTTAATGCGGATGACCCCATTGTGGCAAACGCAAAGACAAGAGCTCGAAAGCTCTTCTTCTCCCGTAAAAAGGAGGTCGAGGAAGGCGCATTTGTCCGCAACGGCAAAATCATTTTCCGCATGGAAGGAAAGGAAACGGAGCTTATCCCTGCCGACGAACTCGGCATTATCGGCGCTCACAACCTTGAAAACGCACTCTGCGCCGTATGCCTGAGCCTTGCAATGGGCGTACCTGCCGACATAGTATCGAGCGTGCTTCGCTCATTCAAGGGAGTTGAGCACAGGATTGAATACACACGCTGCTACCACGGCGTCACCTTCTATAACGATTCCAAGGGAACCAATCCCGAATCGACCATCAAGGCTGTCGAGGCCATGAAGCAGCCCACCATTTTACTGCTCGGCGTAGGCAATTACGATAAGCAAAGCGACTATCGCCCTGTATTCCGCTGCTTCAACGGAAGGGTCAAAGCCTGTATCGTCAATGGTTCGAACACCGAAGCAATAATGAAGGCTGCCGCGGATGAGGGGTATACCGCCATCCATGCCTGCATGGGCGGTCTTGAAGAGATGATACTCGATGCTCTCGACATTGCGGAAAGCGGCGACGCAGTGCTGCTCTCGCCTGCATGCGCAAGCTGGGGCATGTTCACCGATTATGAGGAACGCGGAAGGATCTTTAAGCAGATCGTTAATTCGCTCGAAGAATAATTATATTTTGAGGTTGGAATGAAGGATAACATCGTCAGCAACAAAGAAATGCGGTCAAGGCGGCTGCGCCGTGATATTTTCGGGCGGAGAACCGACCCCGTTTCCCTCCCCGATGTCAAGCGGCATGGTCTTGACTATCCTTTGCTGATTGCCGTTGTTCTCCTCTGCGCTTTCGGACTGCTGATGCTGTTTTCCGCAAGCTATTACTACGCTCAGTCCTATAAGGGCGACGGCCTTTACTACGTCCGCCGTCAGCTCGTATACATGCTTGCCGGTATCGGCATTATGATAGGGCTATCCTATGTGCCGTACACGCTGTATTCCAAGCGTATCGTAAATTACATTATCTATATTGCGCTCATCATTCTGCTTGTTATCGTTCTTGCATTCGGAAGAACCGCACAGGGTGCGCAGAGATGGATTGCAATAGGCCCCATAACCATTCAGCCCTCCGAATTCACAAAGTTCGTTTTGGTTATTGTGCTTGCCAATTACATGGCAAGGAACCGAACCTACATGAAAAATTTCGTCAGCGGCCTGCTTGTCCCCGGTATCCTTACTCTGCTGCCCTGTGTACTGATACTGCTCCAGCCCAACCTTTCCATGGTCATCATCATTGCGATAGTATTCATCGTAATGGTATTCCTCGGCGGCTGCAACCCAAAGCAGCTTGCCGTGTGCTTCCTTCTCGGGCTCGGCGGCGGACTTACATATGTCTTCCTCAAGGGCGGTTATCAGCTTGAGAGAATAACGATGGCATGGAAATCCTGGGAGGAGATCCTCAAATATTCGGGTGACGAGACCTATCAGATCGTTCAGTCGCTCTATGCCTTTGCAAACGGCGGTCTTTTCGGGCAGGGGCTCGATGCGAGCAGACAGAAGCTGCTGTTCCTCCCCTATCGCGAAAGCGACTACATCCTCCCCATCATTGCGGAGGAGCTTGGTTTCGTTGCTGTTTTGCTGCTCCTTGCATGCTATTTCTTCGTAATCCACCGCGGATACAGGATTGCAAGGCGCTGCAGCGACAGGTTCGGTTCACTGCTCGCAGCCGGCATGACGAGCATACTTGCAGTTCAGGTCATCATCAACGTCGCAGTCGTTTCCGGAATGATGCCTGCGACCGGCCAGACACTGCCGTTCATCAGCTCCGGCGGCACCTCCCTTGCGGCATTTCTTGCTTCCATCGGCATAGTGCTGAATGTATCGAGGTATACCGAAAAGAACAAGGCGGATAGGGTATAATTGCTATGGCAGACGAAAGAAAAAGCAACATGAAAAGGGGCGCGGATGATGAGCTCGCCGTTGGCAGCGAGCGTATTCGCCGCAGCAGAAAAGCCGCTAAGCTCGATGAAGCCATAGAATTTTCCGCAGCCGAAGAGCCTCGTCCCAATGATGAGCCTGAGCCCCCCTTGGATACCGTGGAAGCGCGCGCGCATGCGAGGCGCCGCAAATCCCCCAATGACTACTATGAAGAGGTAGTCATAGAAGAGGAAAAGGCAAAAAAGCGTAAGGATGATCTACATTCAAAAAGTATTGATGCCAGGGGCATGAGCAAGGAGCTGCGCGGAAGGCTCAGGCGTATTGCCGATATTCTGAAGCTTCTTATGATCTTCGCCTGCATCGCCGGAGCCATCTATGGCCTGATAGCGCTGTACAATCTTTTTCATGTAAAGGCAGTGACAATCACCGGCAGCATCAATTATTCCGAAAGGCAGCTGCTTTCCATGAGCGGAATTCAGAACGGCGACCTTATATTCCGCTATACCGAAGCATCCGTAAAGGAGAAGCTTGACCGAATAGGAAATGTGCGGCTTCTTTCGGTGAAAAGGGATTACCCTAATACCGTCATTATTGAGGTCGTGGACTGCGATGCCCGTGCGGCCATTGCAGCGGCTAACGGCACCTATTCTCTCATAACCGCGGACGGCTTAGTGCTTGCGACGGGCGTTGAAACATGCGAGAACCTTATCCTCATCAAGGGACTATCGGCAAAGAGCTATGGTGTGGGTTCCTATATTGATTCCGACAGCATGAGCGGAACCGAAGTGGCCGCAGTCAAATTGATGCAGGAAATCAATAAGAGCAGCATTGCCTTTGATGTAACCGCCATAGATCTCAGCAATATTACCTGTGTTAAGCTCGAAATAGGAGAACTTTTTACTATCAATCTCGGAAATACGGCGGAATCTGCCGATAATGTCGAAACGGCGGCTAAAGCCTATCAGCTTTTTCTTCCCGATTATCCCCTTGGCGGCATAATCAACGTCTTCACCGGCTCGACAGTCGTCGATTTTACTCCGAATAAGGTTCAAAACGGAGATTAAAGCCTCGGATTTTGTTCCTATTTGTCGAAGCTTAGTTCTTCGCTGTTCCTGCTGACCGTTCCCGGGATTTTCTCCGAAATGCCGGTACAGCTATTGCTTTAATCCTTGTATTTATGTTATAATTATATGTGTGTAAATGTAAGTTTTTTATCGGTTTACAGCCGTGAACTGCGGCTCGGCCGAGAATAGGAAATGCGGATGAAATTCAGTGCAGTATTGGATATCGGCAGCAGCAAGGTGATCGCAGCAGCTGTGACATCGGCTCCCAAGGGAGCTTTGTCCGTTCGCGGTATGGGCATATGTCCCTATCGCGGATACCGTTTGGGCATGCTTCCATCCAAAAAGGAGCTTGCCTCCGCAATCGCTTCCGCAGTTGAGCTTTGCGAAGAGGAATCCGGGCTGAAGATCCGCTCGGTCTGCGTCGGAGTGCCCGTTCCATTTACAAAGGCGGTAGTATCAAGCGCCATGCTTCGCTCCGGCTTCGGAGGTGCAAAGGTCGTCGAAGCGGACATAGACCGTATAATCATGCTCTCCGCCCCAAAGGAGCCGCCCGAGGGCTTTGAGCTCATGCACAGTACGCCCTTTGATTTTGTTGTGAACGGCAATAAGGCTGTCAGCGACCCTGTCGGCATACGCGTATCATCCCTTGAAGCAAAGGTATCCCATATCTATGCGGATACTGCGTTTACAAAGCTCGTTCGTGAAGTACTCTGCGAGCTTCATCTCACTGCGGATCCGTTCATAGCTTCATCCGTCGTCTGTTCAAGCTACGTCATACCCGGTGAGCTGCGCGCATCCGATGCCGTCATCATAGACTGCGGCGGCAATCACTGCGATGTAATGCATGTCCTCGGTGATGCCGTAATAGATTCTTCAGCCATAGGTATGGGCGGCAACTATATTTCAAACGATATTTCCCTTGTTCTCAGGCTCCCGACCGATGCGGGCGAAGCGCTGAAGCGTCGTTTCAGCCTTACGGACAAGAAAGAGGACGGTTACGAAAAGCTCTTTATCCCGTATGAGGGCTATGTCCGCGTAAAGCGGTCACTGCTTTCCGATATTATTACCGCAAGATTGGACGAGCTTGGCAGATACCTGCTCGAGAATATTTTCGAGCTGCTGCCTGCATCGGCTATCAACGCACCCGTTTATATGATAGGAGGAGGGATCTCCTCAATACCCGGAGGCACCGAATACATTTCGGATTGCATCGGCAGGCCTATATATGATTACGCTGCCCACCTTGATGTGGGCTGCGGCGGCGAAAGAGGCAATGTTGCCGGCAGGATCACAGCTTTAGCGCTTGCCGAATTCATGCTGAATGAATACGGCGGAGGTATACGAGCCGCGAAACCCAATAATAAGATCATGGTTACTAAACCGTAGGAGGATATGATAATGGCATTCGAATTTCAAATTGACAATGAAACCGGGAACATCGCCCAGATCAAGGTCGTAGGTATCGGCGGAGCAGGCGGCAATGCCGTAAACCGCATGATAGAATACGGTCTGAAGGGAGTCGAGTTTGTTTCCGTAAATACCGATGCTCAGGCTCTTTCAAGGTCCATGGCAAGCGTCAAGGTGCAGATCGGTGAAAAGGCGACCGGCCGCCTCGGTGCGGGCGCTAAGCCCGAAGTCGGCCGCGCAGCCGCTGAGGAAAGCCGCGATGCGCTGACCGAAGCTATACGCGGTGCGGATCTTCTGTTCATAACTGCCGGCATGGGCGGCGGTACCGGTACCGGCGCAGCTCCCATCGTTGCCGAGATTGCAAAGGAACTCGGTATTCTCACCGTTGCAGTCGTCACCAAGCCCTTCAATTTCGAAGGCAAAAACCGCATGGCGAGCGCAATAAAGGGTGTTCGCGCACTCCGTGATGTCGTTGACACGCTCATTATCATCCCCAATCAGAAGCTGCTCTCCATCGTCGGCAACAAGCCCGTGCGTGAAGCGTTCATGGTCGCTGATGATGTCCTCCGTCAGGGCGTCCAGGGTATCTGCGATATTATCACTCAGCCCGACATGATTAACAGCGACTTTGCCGATGTTCGTACCATCATCGCAGGCAAGGGTATGGCTCATATGGGTATCGGTACTTCTACCGGGGACAAGCGCTGCATCGAAGCTGCCAAGCAGGCTATCAACAGTCCCCTTCTTGAAACCTCCATCAACGGTGCAAAGGGTGTTCTTCTCAACATCGTCGGCGGTACTTCTCTCAGCATGAACGAAATCGAAGAAGCCGGTTCCCTCATTCAGGAGGCTATCTCCGATGAAGGCGATGTCATCTTCTCCATGGGTCTTGATGAGAATCTCGATGATGAGGTTCGTGTCACCGTCATTGCAACCGGTTTTGACTGGCCCGCAGAGCTGCTCGACAATCCGCCCGAACCCGTTTATACCGCACCGAGCGAGCCTGAGAGGCCTGCAGCGCGATTCCAGACCGCAGAGCAGCAGCGTCCCTTCGCCGCATCTACTAAACAGCAGGGCATGCCTGCACATGAACCCGCAGACACGAGGCGTGCGAACAGCGCCTATGCTCCTGCGACTCCCCGTCCTTCGATGTTTGAAAAGACTGAGCGCAGTATGTCCTCCCGTGAAGACACCTCAGAGTCCGTTCTGACGCGCACAATCGAGGAGATCCCGGGCTCCGATAATGCGGCGCCATCCGCAAAGAAGACCGCAAAATACGATTCCAGGGAACGCGAAAAGAACGACCTTTCCTTCCCGTCCTTCTTCCGCAGCAGGAAAAACTGAGTTTTAGGGCTGCCGCTTCTGCGGCGGTCCTTTTTCATTCGTGTCATATTTACATTCGGGCATGATTGTGTTATACTGTATTTGGAGGAAAGTTTATGCCTGAGTTTATTGTTGACAATCAAATCATTCATTACGAAATCAGGGGGATTGAGGAAACCAAGCTCAAGACTCCGCTCCTTATGCTGCACGGCAACGGTGAGGATATGCATCTTTTTGATGCCATCGTTCCGCATATTGAGGATACAAAGCATATCGTGCTGATGGACAGCCGCTGCCACGGTGAATCTCACCCGGCGGAGGGCGGTTCAATCCACCTGTCTTATTCCGTCATGGCCGATGATGCCATCGCGCTTATGGACAGCCTCGGTTACAAGGAGTATGATATCGTCGGCTATTCCGACGGCGCTATCATTGCTCTCATCATGGCAAGGAAAACCTATGCCGTGCGCAAGATTATCGCTATCGGCGTCAATGCGAATCCCGATGGGCTCACCCCTGCCGCAATAAGGCATATCAAGGCTGATTATCGGAAGGCCAAGCGCAAAAAGGATGAACGCAATATGGAGCTCGCCCGTCTTATGCTGGAAGAGCCGAATATAACTCTTGCGGATCTCTCCCGTATCGTTGCCGAGGTCACCATCCTTCTCGGAAAGAAGGATCCTTGTATCGACCGTAAGCACTCCGAGGCCATTGCAGATGCACTTCCCCATTGCTCACATATGCTCATCGACGGAGCCGGGCATGGCATCCCGACGACCCATCCGCGGGCTGTCATTGATTGCATCCGCACGCTTCTGTAAAATATATTTTGTTTTCATGCTGAACCTTAAGGATTTCGTCAACCGATTTTTCGCATAATGCGTTATATAGGCAGATGATGAAAGCGAGGAACCATTCTTAATAACAATGTAAGAAGTTCATCATTGACGATTTCCTTCCTGTTGAACAAGAGCCGCTGCGAGTCGGTTCTTGTTTATTTTTATAAATAACGCAAAAAGAAAGACCGCCTCGGCTGACCGAAGCGGTTTCTCTTTAATTGTTAGTCAATTAGTCATTTGTGGGAGCACCGACGGGGCAGGTTGCTGCGCAAGCGCCGCACTCTACGCACACCTCGGGATTGATCTCGTACTTGCCGTCGCCCTCAGTGATAGCACCGACGGGGCAATCTGCTGCGCAAGCGCCGCAGGCAATGCAAATGTCAGTAATACGATAAGCCATTTATGTTACCTCCTAAGAAATTTGTTTGGCGGGAATTTGCTCCCCTCCGATAATATTGTACCACTTAATTCGGATAAATCAATATGGTTGCAAAAAAATGTATGCAGGATGAACGCAGGCAGAGCTTACTTATCCATTGCATCTTTGAGGGTTCTGCCGGGCTTGAAGCTTACAGAACGGCTTGCGTCGATCTCAATGGTCTCACCGGTCATGGGGTTACGGCCCTTCCTTGCAGGGCGCTCGCGGACATCGAAGCAGCCGAAGCCAACGATCTGAACCTTTTCTCCCTTTTCGAGCTGGTCGATGATGATATCAAACATAGCGTTGACCGCAAGATCGGAATCCTTACGGGTGAGATGGCACTTGTTTGCAAGCGCATTGATAAGCTGGGCTTTATTCATTGATGAATTCCTCCATTGAATTTATTATCCACTTTAAAGACGGGCAGCCCCCTGCGGAAGAGATGCTCGATTCGTTAACAACTTTGCCATAGTTGTCCGCAGGACTGACGCTACACATTTTATCAGTGTTGAAATAAAAACGCAATAGCTTTATGGTATATTTTCAATAAAACAAAGCATTTTTCAGTTCACCGCGCAAAGTATACCATAATTATTTTGCCTTTGCGCGCTCTCCGGCCTTCACTCTGTCCCAATATGAATCCATCTCTTCAAGGGTCATGCCCTCGAAATGCTTATTCTCGGAGAGCATGAGCTTTTCCGTTTCAATGAACCTGTTCATGAACTTGTCGGTTGCTTCGGAAAGCGCAAGCTCCGGATCTATCTTCAGAAGCCTTGAGGCGTTGACGCAGGCAAACAGCAGATCACCCACCTCCTCACGGAGATGCGCTTCATCATGCTTCCCTATCGCATCGAGGACTTCATCGGCTTCCTCATGCACCTTCGGGAGTGCCGAAGCTGCCGAATCGAAATCAAAGCCCACATGCGCCGCTTTCTTCTGGACCTTATAGCTTCTCATAAGCGCGGGGAATGATGCAGGAACGGAACGCATGGCATCGGCAACGGTCTGCTGATGCTTTTCCTGCTGCTTGAGGTTCTCCCAGTTCACAAGAACCTCATCCGAAGATTTCACATTCACATCGCCGAACACATGCGGATGGCGATAAATTAGCTTATTCACGATACCCGTTATGACATCGCGCATGGTAAACTCCGCTCTCTCCTCCTCGATAACGGCATGGAATACCACCTGAAGCAGCAGATCTCCGAGCTCCTCCTCAAGGGCGGTAAGGTCGTTCCTGTTTATAGCATCAAGCACCTCGTAGCTCTCCTCTATCAGGGAAGAGCGCAGGCTTTCGTGGGTCTGCTCCGCATCCCAAGGACAGCCTCCCGGCGCTCTCAGGCGGTACATGACCTCCATCAAGCCGTCAAGGCCGTGAGTCGTGCGCTCCATGAGGCCGCATTCGGGCACTATCACAACGCTTGATGCGCCGAGCTTGGGCTCATTTTCAAAGCTGTCCAGCTTATATAATGGAAGCTCTTCCGCATTATAGCTGCCGTCATCATTCATGCTGCAAAGAAGGATAATATGTTCATCGGGATAGAATTCCGATAGCTTCAGCTTGACGTCCCCTGCGCTGTACAGCGAATCAATCTCCTCAATTACCAGCTCATTATCGGTATCATTGAGCCTCAGATTCATCGCAGAGGTAATCCTGTATTCCGTCATATTGATATCGAAGCCCTTTTCAAGAGCAGCGGAAAGCGCAGCCTCGGCAAAGCCGGTTGACGGAATACTGACAACGGAAAAGCCCCGTTCGGTTCTCAGTTTCTTTACAGCGTCAAAAAGCTCCCTGCTCACGCCGCGATTCAGCACGGCATATGCGCAGCTTTCCCCGCTCGTAAGCCTTTCGGCAATGCGGCGGTTCAGCTCGTCAAAGTCCTCGCTGGAATCATAGATATCATCCATCGGGATTGCATCGGGTCTTAACCTGTTTACAATCTCGGCGCAGGGATGCTTCAAGGTCTGGACATAGAGCTTATCCGCGGTTTTCAATGCTTCGAGAGCTGTATCCGAAATGGTTTTGGGTGTTGCAAGCGGTATAATTCTTATGGTTTTCATCTTTTACCTCTTTTACCTCATTAAGCTAAATCGTGAATCCGCCGTCCACGGTCAGAACCTGACCCGTGATAAAGCCTGCGCTTTCATCCGCGAGGAATGATATTGTGGCGGCAATATCCTCGGGGGTGCCGAGACGGCCGAGAGGAGTTTCTTCTTTTAAGATATTGACCGTTTCATCGCCGAGATGCAGCGTCATATCGGTCGAAATGCAGCCGGGAGCAATGCAATTAACTCTGATGCCGGACGGAGCCAGTTCCGCAGCAAGCGAACGGGTAAGCCCGACAAGAGCGGACTTGCTCGCAGAGTATGCAGCCTCGCAGGATGCTCCTCTGATACCCCAGATGGACGAAATATTGATAATGCAGCCCTTCTTCCTTTTAAGCATTCCCGGAAGGGTTTCCATTATAACATTTCGCGGACCCGTTAGGTTCACATCAAGTATATGCTGCCAAGCTTCATCATCGGTATCCTGAAACAGACCCGTATGCGCAGTGCCCGCATTATTCACAACGAGTTCGACATGCCCGAGCCTTTCTTCCGCAAAGCGAATCATATCGCATACTTCGCTCCTGTTCGCGACATCCGCAGAATATGCCGCAGCGCGTAAGCCCTTTGCCCTCAGCTCATTTTGGAGCTCCAACGCCGATTTTTCATTATTGTTGCAGCCTAAAAGAACGCTCCAGCCATCGTTTGCGAGCCTTAAGGCTATCGCCCGCCCTATTCCGCCGGAAGCGCCGGTAACGATTGCGGTCTGTTTCATCATATTGATTCTCCCGTGGTTATTCCGCTTAGATTATAAGCTTTCAGCTCATTCATTGCAACAGTTTTGTTGATTCCGAATCGGGACGGACATACAAAGGGTTCTGCGCAAAAATACTCGAAAATATCCGATTATCGTATTGAAAATCTGTTCCGTTTGGGGTAAACTATATGGGAATGCACAGCATTCAAAATCGATCGTTTCCGGAGAAGGGTATGGACGAAACCAAAAAAACCGTTATTAGGGAAGGAAGCTTCATTGCTGTCGTCGTTGCGTTTTTGAGCGCGATTATGGAGCTTATCTTTTTGCTGATCGGCGAGTGGGATTATACTGTGCTTTTAGGCAACCTCGTGGGTGCCGCAGTCGCAATTACCAATTTCTTTCTCATGGAAATAACAATATGCAAGTCCGTAGGGATGGACCCTGCATATGTAAAAAAGAAATTTACAAGATCATACATGCTCAGGCTCATTCTTATGGCAGCCTGTGCGATTCTTGTGGTGCTTCTGCCCTGCTTCAATTCGATAGCCGGGCTCATTCCCCTGCTTTTCCCGAGCATCGGCGCCGTTATCCGCCCGTTCCTGAGGCGGATTATGGGGGATGAAACTCAGATAGAACCGGAGCAGAAACAGAACGACGCCGAGGAATGATTTTATTATAATACGCTAAAGAGATATAAAACGGAGAGCCGGCCTCATGGAGGTTAAGAAGAAAAAAGATCTCAAATTCATATTGACGGATATTCTCTTGCTGATCGGCATGCTGCTTCCGATCGCAGCGGGACTTGTGCTTAAAGTGCTTACCGAACCTGCGAGCGAGGGCATCAGCATCACCGGTGCAAATGTCTATTTCACTATCAAGATGCCGATTCAGGATCTGCCGATATCCGAAGCGCAGGTCAATTCCGTTATCGTAGTATTGTCGGTATTCTTCCTGTGTCTGTTCCTGACTCACGGCATCAAGGAAAGGCCTGACAGCATTCGCCAGCATATAGCCGAATACATCGTCGAGCAGGTCAGCTCCCTTGTTTCAGGGAATATGGGCGCGCGGTTCAGTATGTTTGCTCCCTTCGTTGCGGCTATCATGGGCATATCCGTATTCTCAAGCCTGCTTACGCTCGTCGGGCTGTTTCCTCCGACCTCGGATATCAATATCACCGCAGGCTGGGCAATACTCGTATTCATTCTGATAACCCATTATAAGCTGAAATGCGGCCCTATCTACTACCTAAAGGGCTTTGCAGAACCCATTCCCCTCTTTGCGCCTCTCAACGTTATCGGTGAGATTGCAACGCCCGTATCCATGGCATTCCGTCATTACGGCAATGTTCTCTCGGGTTCGGTCATTTCCGTTCTGGTCGCAGCGGCGCTGCAGGGCTTATCCGCAAAGCTTCTTTCGTGGCTGCCCGGTGCGCTTGCAGGCTTCCCCCTGTTCCAGATCGGGCTCCCTGCGGTGCTCAGCATCTATTTTGATGTATTCAGCGGATGCCTTCAGGCATTCATCTTTGCTATGCTGACCATGCTATATATCAGCAACGGATTCCCCGAAGAGGATTACATCGCCCGTCAAAGGCGTAAGGACGAAAAGAAACGCAGAGCTATGGCTATTCAGGCAAAGCTCGATGCAAAAAATTGAAAAGCCATTCATTCCACATAATAAATTAAGGAGGAAACTTCAAAAATGGAACTTGCTATTGGTATTATTCTCGGCTGCTGTGCTCTCGGCGCAGGCATTGCAATGATCGCAGGTATCGGCCCCGGTATCGGCGAAGGCAGCGCCGTAGCCAAGGCTTGCGAAGCAATAGGGCGTCAGCCGGAAAGCAAGAGTGCCGTCACGAGTACCCTTATCATGGGCTGCGCAATCGCGGAGACCACGGGTATCTACGCGCTCGTTATCGCTATCCTGCTCATCTTCGTTGCTCCCAATATCTTTATCAAAGCACTGGTCAACGCTAAAAATTCCGGCCTTTTCTGATAACCGAGCGTGATTACTATGCTTCTTACTGAGGTACAATCCTTAGACATAATATCCGTAAACATCTGGCAGATACTGATTTCACTCATCAATCTTCTGCTTCTGTTTCTCATTATCAAAAAATTCCTTTTTAAGCCGGTACAGAATATGCTTGCCAAGCGCAAAGCCTCGATAGATGCCGATTATGAGGAAGCCGCTGAAATGAAAAAGGCGGCTGCCGAATCGGAAAAAGCTTGGAATATGAAGCTGGAAGGCGCACAGGCGGCTTCCGATGCCATCATAGATGAAGCAAAGCGCAGCGCAAAGCACCGTTCGGACGAGATCATCGCCGCTGCCAACGATAAGGCAGCAGGCATTATACGCCGTGCCGAAAATGATGCGGAGCTTGAAAAGAAAAAGGCGCAGGCGACTATCAGGGACGAGATCATTGATGTTTCCACCATGCTCACCGAAAAGATGCTCTCCCGTGAGATCAACGAGGAAGATCACAGAGAGCTTATCTCTTCATTCATCGACGGTATAGGAGAAGACGATGGGCACGATAGCTAAGGAGTATGCCGAGGCTTTGTTCACCCTCGCACTCGAAGAGAATAATATCGACGAAATTGCCGACGGACTTTCGCTCGTTTCCGATATGTTCTCCGAAAACCCTGAGTACTTGGCTTTTTTGTCCACCCCGTCCATTCCCAAGAATGAGAGAAGTGAGCGTTTTGAGGAGTGTTTTTCGGGCAGAATCCCCGATACCGTGCTCCGATATGCGCTCGTCATGCTCTCCCGCGGTGACATAAGGCATTTTACCGAAAGCATGCATGAATATAAAAGCCTCTGCTTTGCAGCAAAATCCGTATCCGATGCCGTGGTGCATTCCGCAGTGCCGCTTACCGAGGCTGAGCTCAGGAAGCTCACCGAAAAGCTTGAAAAGCTCACCGGAAACACCGTCAGGCTCACGAGCAGGATCGACCCGAGTCTTTTGGGCGGTGCGGTCGTCGAAGTTGACGGCATGGTCATTGACGGCAGCATCAAACAGCGCATGCGCGAACTGAAAGGTATTATCAGCAATGAACACTAATCGTGAAGAACTGAGCAGTATCATCAAAGAACAGATACGAAATTACAAATCACGCATTGAGATGTCCGAAGTCGGTACCGTCATCTTAGTCGGTGACGGCATTGCCCGTGCGCACGGACTGCGCAACTGCATGGCAAGCGAGCTTTTGGAATTCGATGACGGCAGCTACGGCATGGCGCAGAATCTGGAGGATGAAACGGTCTCCATAGCCGTACTCTCCGATACCAACTCCATTCGCGAGGGTACGCAGGTTCGCCGTACCGGCAAGGTTCTCTCCGTACCCGTGGGTGAAGCCCTGCTCGGCAGGGTCGTAAACGCGCTCGGCAATCCCATAGACGGCAAAGGCCCAATCGACACAAAGGCCTTCCGTCCCATTGAATCCGAAGCACCGGGCATCATCGAAAGAAAAAGCGTTTCCGTACCTCTCCAGACGGGAATTAAGGCTATTGACGGCATGATCCCCATCGGACGCGGACAGCGTGAGCTCATCATCGGAGACCGTCAGACCGGTAAGACCGAGATAGCCATAGATACAATAATCAATCAGCGCAACAGCAATGTATTCTGCATTTATGTTGCGATAGGGCAGAAGAATTCATCGGTAGCCCAGATAGCAAACGAGCTTGAAGCAGAGGGAGCAATGGATTACACCATCATCGTTTCCGCTTCGGCTGCCGAAAGCGCGCCGCTTCAATACATTGCGCCCTATGCAGGCTGCGCAATGGCGGAATATTTCCGTGAACAGGGGAAGGATGTGCTCATCGTCTACGATGACCTAAGCAAGCATGCCGTTGCATACCGTGCTCTTTCCCTGCTGCTCCGCCGTCCCCCGGGACGCGAAGCCTTCCCGGGCGATGTATTCTACCTGCATTCCCGTCTATTGGAGCGCGCTGCATGCGTTGCGCCCGAATACGGCGGAGGCTCCATCACCGCGCTGCCTCTCATCGAAACGCAGGCAGGCGATGTTTCCGCATACATCCCCACCAATGTCATATCAATCACCGACGGTCAGATTTTCCTTGAGACCGAGCTTTTCCACGCCGGTATCATGCCTGCTATCAACCCCGGCATCTCCGTCAGCCGTGTCGGCGGCGCCGCTCAGCTGAAAGGCATGAAAAAGGTCTCCGGCGAGCTGAAGCTTCTATACTCCCAATACAGGGAGCTTCAGTCGTTCGCACAGTTCGGAAGCGATCTCGATGCCGATACCAAGGCAAGGCTTGCGCTCGGCGAACGCATCGTTGAGGTGCTCAAGCAAAAGCGCAATTCCCCCGTTTCGCCGGGAGGTCAGGTTGCTATTATCTATGCCGTCATAAACGGTTATCTCAATTCCATACCTGTCAGCAAGATACCCGAGTACGAGGAAAGGCTCTATGACAAGCTTGACCGCGAAGCGAAGGACTGGCAGAAGCGCATTGAAGATAATCACTTTGAAGAAGAGGATATCGAGAGACTTAAACAGATTCTCGATGAAATGAAATAAGGCGAGGCAGAGCCATGGGTGCCGACATCAAGCAGCTTAGAAACCGAATAAAGAGCGTTGATTCCACGCTGCATCTGACGAATGCGATGGGGCTTGTTGCCTCATCCAAAATTCGCCGGGCGACTGCCGCAATGCTGCGGGGGCGTGAATACGCCGAGGCGGTTTCCGATATTATCCGCTGTCTTGCCGCAAGCCCCGACTGTCAGTCAAGCCCCTATATGAAGGAATGTGAACACGGCGGCAAGGTGCGTCTCATCGTCATTGCCGGCGACAGGGGGCTTGCCGGAGGGTATAATGCAAATATCTTCCGTACGGTTCGCGACTACTATTCCGATGTCGATATCATCCCCATCGGCAAGCGCAGCTGCGAGCGCTACGGTGACGAGCGGATTTCGGCGGAGGCCTTTACCCATGCGGACTCAATGGAGCTTGCCTCCAAGCTCTGCCGAGATTTTGTGAACGGAGAATACGACAGGCTCGGCATTCTCTGGACCAAATACGTTTCAATGATGACTCAGCTGCCCATTGTCACATGGCTTCTTCCCATAGAAAGAGCAAATGAGCAGAGTGCTCAGGGTGTAATATTCGAGCCCGATGACGTAACGGTGCTTAATGCCGCAGTCCCCGAATACATTGCTGGAACGATCACCGCTAAGGTGCGTGAGAGCTTTGCATGCGAGGTCGCTGCAAGGCGCATGGCCATGGATTCGGCCGGAAAGAATGCGCAGAAGATGATAAATGACCTGACTCTTCAATACAATCGTGCTCGTCAGAGTGCGATCACTCAGGAAATCACCGAAATCGTTGCCGGAAGCGGGCAATAGAAAGGAACGGTCGAGGTTTGAAAGATACAATTAACAAAAAGACAAATGCTTCCGAAGCCAATATCGGCGTTGTAGCGCAGGTCATGGGACCCGTTGTTGACGCGAGATTTGAAAACGGTCATCTCCCCGATATCAATAATGCTCTGACCATACCGAATTCAGGCAGGACGCTGACCGTTGAGGTCGCACAGCATATCGGCGATAATACCGTCCGCTGCATAGCTATGGCATCGACCGACGGACTAAAGCGCGGTGCTCCCGTAACCGATACGGGCGCGCCTATCAGCGTACCCGTCGGTGAATGTACGCTCGGAAGGATATTCAATGTTCTTGGAGAAGCTGTCGATAATCAGCCTGATCCCGTCAACTGTGAAAGGTGGAATATTCACCGTTCAGCGCCCGATTATGCCGAGCTTTCCACGAGCACGGAAATGCTTGAGACCGGCATCAAGGTCGTTGACCTCATCTGCCCCTACGCTAAGGGCGGAAAGATAGGTCTATTCGGCGGCGCAGGCGTCGGCAAGACCGTTCTCATCATGGAGCTCATAAACAATATCGCCAAGGAGCACGGCGGACGCTCCGTCTTTACCGGCGTCGGCGAGCGTACCCGTGAGGGCAACGATCTCTATAACGAGATGAAGCAGTCCGGCGTCATTGCAAAGACCTCACTCGTCTACGGTCAGATGAACGAACCCCCGGGAGCGAGGATGCGCGTTGCGCTTTCCGGGCTTACAATGGCAGAGTATTTCCGTGACGCGCTCGGTCAGGACGTTCTGCTGTTCATCGACAATATTTTCAGATTTACCCAGGCAGGCAGCGAGGTTTCCGCTCTGCTCGGACGTATGCCCTCCGCAGTCGGCTACCAGCCCACCCTTGCTAACGAGATGGGCGCACTCCAGGAGCGCATTACCTCCACCCACCGCGGCTCGATCACAAGCGTACAGGCAGTCTATGTTCCTGCCGACGACCTCACCGACCCGGCACCTGCGACGACCTTTGCCCACCTCGACGCAACGACCGTACTTTCAAGGGCTATATCGTCAAAGGGCATCTACCCTGCCGTCGATCCGCTCGAATCCACAAGCCGTATCCTCAGCCCCGAGATAGTCGGCGAAGAGCATTACCGCGTTGCAAGAAGCGTACAGCGCATTCTGCAAAGGTATAATGAGCTGATGGATATTATCGCAATCATGGGTATGGATGAGCTTTCGGACGAGGATAAGCTGCTTGTACAGCGTGCAAGGAAGATACAGAATTTCCTCTCCCAGCCCTTCCATGTTGCCGAGAATTTCAACGGCTTCAAGGGCATATACGTCCCCGTATCGGAAACAATCCGCAGTTTCGCCGAGATCATCGACGGCAAGCATGATGATTTGCCCGAGAGCGCTTTCCTCTACTGCGGTACGATCGAGGATGTTATCGAAAAGGCAAATAAGCAGCGTCAGGAAAAGCATGACTGATCCATATGAAGGAATTTAGGCTTAAAATCTCAACACCCGACGGAGACGTATTCAGCGGTGATGCTGTATTCTTCAGCGTGCGCGGAACCGAGGGCGACCTTGCCGTTATGGCAGGGCATGTCCCGTTCGTGACGACTGTCAAGGAAGGCCGCTGCAAGGTCGAAACTCCGGATGAAGCCGATTCATTCTCGGGAACCGTTCCCGGAGGGCTTTTGACCGTATCGCATGAAGGCGTTACGCTTATCTGTCCCGAGTTTATTATGAGCTGAGGGTTTATAATAGGACTAATCAATATGACAAAAACCACCCCGAGAGGTGGTTTTTTTGTCAGCATTTATGATGTTTTAATTACTTTCTGATGCTCTCAGCACCCATCTCGATGGCCTGACGGTTCAGGGGAATGAGATGAGCTTTCTTCTCGCCGAGGGAATGAAGCAGAGCCTGAAGAACGCTCTCAACGCCTACGACCTTGGTCGCCTCAAGGTATGCGCCGAGCATAGCCATGTTGAGGACCTTGGGATTGCCGAGCTGATCCGCGATATCGTTGCAGGGTACATAGTAGACATCTATATCGGTACGGGTAGCCTTCTTATCAATGATGGAGCTGTTGATGAAGAGCTTGCCGCCGGGGAGAACATTCGCCTCGAACTTATCAAGGGAGGGAGTATTCATTGCGATTACGCAATCCGCCATGCTGAGAACGGGAGAAGCGATGGGGTCATCCGAGACGACGACGGAGCAGTTTGCGGTACCGCCGCGCATTTCGGGACCATAGGAGGGAAGCCAACTGACATTCCTGCCCTCATCCATACCTGCGTATGCGACGAGCTTACCGATGAGCAGAACGCCCTGACCGCCGAAACCGGCAAAGATATTAGTCAAAACCATAGTTATACCTCCTTGGTGGTATCCTTCTTAACGCCGAGAGGATAATAGGGGATCATGTTCTCCTCAAGCCACTTCATGGACTCAACAGGGCTGAGACCCCAGTTGGTCGGGCAGTTGGAGAGAACCTCGATGAGGCTGAAGCCCTTGCCGTCCAGCTGGCACTGGAAAGCCTTCTTGATAGCAGCCTTTGCCCTGCGGATATTTGCCGGGCTGTTGACTGCAACACGCTCGATGTATGCGCTGCCCTCGATGGTAGCGAGCATCTCGGCAATGCGGATGGGGCTGCCGCAATGATCCTTATCACGGCCGTAGGGGCTGGTGGTGGTCTTCTGGCCAACAAGGGTGGTGGGAGCCATCTGGCCGCCGGTCATGCCGTAAATAGCGTTGTTGATAAAGATGGTGGTGATCTTTTCACCGCGGTGCGCGGCATGTACGATTTCTGCTGCACCGATGGAAGCAAGGTCGCCATCGCCCTGATAGGTGAATACGACATTGTTGGGATTGGTGCGCTTTACGCCGGTGCCAACTGCGGGAGCACGGCCGTGAGCAGCTTCGATGCTGTCAACAGCGAAATACTTATATCCGAATACGGCGCAGCCTACGGGAACGATGGCAATGGTGCGATCCTGAATGCCAAGTTCGTCGATAACTTCCGCTACGAGCCTATGTACGATACCATGGCCGCAGCCGGGGCAATAATGCAGCACGGTGTCGGTCAGGATAGGGGTTTTCTTAAATACGGTCTGCATAATTAAGCCTCCCTTGCTGATTTGATGATATACTCGGCGATCTCTTCAGCGGTGGGCGTATAGCTGCCGGGCTTGCCGAAGAATTCGACGGGCTTGGTGCCGTTGACTGCCAGCTTTACATCCTCGACCATCTGGCCTGCGCTGATCTCAACGGTGACTGCCTTCTTGACACTATCCTGTGCCATGACGGCTGCGAGTTCCTTCTCGGGGAAGGGCCATACGGTGATGGGTCTGAACAGACCGACCTTGCAGCCCTGCTTCTCAAGAAGATTGATTGCGGACTTGCAGATACGGGCAACGGTGCCGTATGCGCAGATGATGATCTCCGCACCCTCGGTATGGTAGAGCTCGGCTCTGGTCTCATTCTCGCGAATGATCTTATACCTTGCCTGGAGCCTGTCATTGAGCTCCTGAAGCTCATCAACCTCAATATAGAGGGAATTTACGATAGCACGGGGACGATCGCTTGCAGGAGTCCAGCCTGTTGCTGCCCAATCCTTCTTGGGGAGAACACGGGTGGACTTCCTCTCGGTGAACTCAACGGGCTCCATCATCTGGCCGATGATGCCGTCCGCAAGAATCATAACGGGAGTGCGATACTGGTCAGCAAGATCGAATGCATCCTGCATGAGATCGACTGCTTCCTGTACGGAGGAAGGAGCGAGAACGATGGGATGATAGTCACCGTGTCCGCCGCCGCGGGTTGCCTGGAAATAGTCACCCTGGGAGGGCTGAATGGAGCCGAGGCCGGGGCCGCCGCGAACCATATTAACAACGACACAGGGAAGCTCAGCGCCTGCAATATAGGTCATACCTTCCTGCTTAAGGCTGATTCCGGGGCTGGATGAACTGGTCATGACCCTTGCGCCTGCTGCGGATGCACCGTAAACCATATTGATAGCGGCAACTTCGCTCTCGGACTGGAGGAAGCATCCTCCGACCTGAGGCATACGACGTGCCATGTACTCAGGAATATCATTCTGAGGAGTGATGGGATAGCCGAAGAAATAACGGCAGCCTGCCATAATAGCAGCTTCCGCAACAGCTTCGCAGCCCTTCATTAATTGCTTTGCCATATTACTACTAACCTCCAACTTAATCTTTCTCGATCGTAATGACTGCATCGGGGCAGGTCACTGCACAGCTTGCGCATGCAACACAGGAATTGATGTCGGTCATCTCGGCAGGATGATAGCCCTTTTCGTTGAGCTTATGCTTTGCAAGCTCAAGGATATGTTTCGGGCATGCGCGCACGCAAAGGCCGCAGCCCTTGCAGCGACTCTCATCAATGGTAAAATGAACCATAGGTTAACCTCCTTGATTTCTGGGATTACCCGATACTGCTCGGGCTTCCTATTTATCCATATCCTATTATAGCACCATAAAAGCAAATAACAAACACTTTTTTGCAATATATAGTTACTTTTTTTGTTTTTGCGGAATAATAATAGGTTCATGTTCTGCAATAGAATAAAAATGGGCATTCCGCAAAAACAACAAAAATCGGAATGCCCTTGGAGTAAGGCAGAAAACGTGAGTAGCTGTCCGTTTTCCGCGTAGCGATGGTTCGCTCTACCTAATCAAACCATCGGAAAGAGGATTGCAGTATTTAATTGTATGCGTACGCAGCTGCCGCGCTTGTGCCTGCGTAATTCCTGATGCGGATGCCGTCATCGAGGATCCCTGCGGAGATGCTCTTCATGCACTGCGCAAATGACTGCGCTGACATCCGATTCTTTTCTCCAAGCCAATAAGTCATTGCGGAGGAGAGCATTACGGCATAATACTTGGCTAAAACCTTTGCATCACTGTCTCTGAAATCATGCCTTATCAGATGCCTCTCGATCACGGGAGCAAGTGAATCGCAAAAGCTGTCCTTAAACGCATTTTGTCCCTCAACATTAAATGCATTGCGGTAGAATTTTTTATTCTCCGCCAAATAAGTGCAGAGTGCTTCGATAAATCCCATAATATCATTACGATACGCTTTAACTGCGGTATCGTAGAATTCCAAATGATAGATATCGTTGACGAGATCGAATTTATCACGGTAGTGGTAGTAAAAGCTTTTCCTGTTTATTCCGCAGCTTTCGCAGACGCTCTTTACGCTGATGGTATTGAAGCTCTTTTCGCACATAAGCTGCTTCATCGTTTCGCACAGTGCTTTTCTTGTAGCTATGCTTGATCCAGACATAGGCTCTCTCCTTTCATCAGATTGGATGATTTCCATTTATCATCCAATTCAAATTATACAGTTTTTTCCCTTTATTACATCAATTGCAATTTATACTGCGCGGCAATTAAAAAATATATTTTTAAGGACTGCCCGAATATCGGCAGTCCTTTGTCGAGAAAGTGTCATTCTTACAGCGAAATCACTCTTTTTCGGAAGTAGGTTCTTCGGTCTGCGCCTTCTTATCAGGCTCATCGGTATTCTCCGAAATAACGGGTTCCGCCCTGTCTTCTGCCGCTTCTTCGATAACGGTTTCTGCCTGCTCGGTTTCTTCCGGTACTGCGCCCTGCCCTTCCGAAGCCGACACATCTATGACCTCGTCCGGTATATCGAGCATGTCGTCCTCATCCTGCGGAGGCAGCTTCTTTTCCTTTATCCTTGTCAGTATGAACCCGACGATGCCAATTGCGAACAGACCGAAGCTTATCCACTGTGAGGTGGAGAAGCCGAGGAAGATGCCGCGGATCTCATCGGCACGGAACAGCTCGGTGGTGAACCTGATGATGGCATAGCTGAACAGATACAGGAAAACAACGCTGAAGCTCTTGAGGCGTTTTCTCGTATATAGAATCAGAATTACAAACAGGATGATGTTTAGGAATGCTTCAAAGAGCTGCACGGGAAATACGGGTACCCCTGTCGGAACATCGCTTACGGGTACGCCCGCTTTGTAGGTTACTGCGAAGAACATTTCGAACGGAGTTTCACAGACCTTGCCGTAGCAGCAGCCGGCGAGGAAGCAGCCCACCCTTCCGATTGCATGCGCAAGGGGTATCGTGGGCATTATTACCGCAGCATACTGAGGTATATTCATCTTTTTCTTCCACATATACAGCAGGCAGCATAATGCAGCCAGGATGAAGCCGCCGTAGAATACAAGTCCGCCGCTCATAAACACCGAGAAGCTGCCGTTGGCTATCGACGCGATGATCTCCTTGAACGAATAGGTAACAAAGATGTACAGAAGATACGAGCCTGCAATGCCCGTAATAATCGCAATGATTGCGACATTCATGAGCTTATCGGGATCAAGCTTCGCCTTCTTGGTCCTGAAATACGCTATGAGTATTGCAGCGATAAAAGCAATAGCCATCATAAGGCCGTAGCTTGGTATCTTTAATCCGAAGATATTTATAAATGGATGCATAATTCCTCCCAAAGATGCTGTTTTTATATCGGATACGGCAGAATAAATCTCACCGATAAGAATATTATACCAAATCCCCGTTCATGTCAACCCGTTTTTGCGTATCTCCGCTGCCGAAAAGCGGAGCGATCACATGACCGCTCCGCCTTCCGCTTTCTTCTCTCTTTACAGACCGTTTACAACATTTCCTGCGGTGACGGTATCCCTGCCGTCCTCAATAATGAGCTTGTCCGCAACGAGCGCGATGAATTCACCGTTGGTGGGCTTATCGTTCTTGCCGTAGACATTGAAACCGAAGAGTTTATTGATATTTTCTATCTTTCCTCTCGTCCAGCTGACCTCAATAGCGTGGCGTATCGCGCGTTCGACCTTGCTTGCCGTGGTATTAAAGCGCTTTGCGATGCCGGGATAGAGTTCCTTGGTTATCTTGCTGATGAGCTCGGGATTGAAGTAAACCATCCGTATCGCCTCGCGCAGGTAATGATAGCCCTTGATATGGGCAGGAATGCCGACCGAAAGGAAGATAGCGGTTATCTTCTCATCAAGGCTCTTGCCCTGGCCGCCCGTAATGACGCTGAGCTCGCGTTCACCGCTGCATGCTTCGAGCAGATCCTTCATACGCTTATACAGGAATTCCGGCTCTACGGGTTTGAGCATGACATAGCTTGCGCCCTTTGCGAATGCGCGCTGAAGCAGGCTGTCGCTGCGCATATACGTCGTCACGATGATGACCGAGGGTCTGTTCACGCTTTCGACTCTTAGCTGTTCCAAGAGCTCGAGCCCGTCCAGCTTCGGCATAACCAATTCCGTCACCAAAACATCGAAGTGTTCCTGCCTGAGCTTGTCAAGAGCAGCTTGTCCGTCCGACGCCTCTTCAACTCTGATAAGCTCCTTATCTGTGCGGAAAAACTCCGCAGTGCTGTGACGAAACTGGGTGTTGCCGTCCGCAACAAGTACTCGATATTCTGACATAATTGTCTCCTCCTTGGTTTTTTATCTTATTTTTCATAAGAAAATTGTAACAGCAATTTCCTCGCATCTCCAGAGAGAATAATAGGAGCTTTTGTCTTCATATGACGCAAAACTTGCAAGGATTGACAAAAAAGCCAAGATACGACAGAAAGATGCAATATGCCATTTGAGAATAAAATCGGAAAAGCACAATACATAGGCATCAAATAAGAGAAGGTTCCCACTCTGCGGCATGATAGAATTGCGCAGACAGCCAAAGAAGAACCTGCCCCTGCAAAGGGATAACGCCGCAGAAGCTTGGAATCGTCAGCGTATGCTCCGGTGCGGAATGGAATACGGTGTTTATTTAACAATCATTATTGACACTTCAACATAAGTTTCATCATTTTTGCGATTTACTATTGAAAGTCAGCCGTGCAATATGGTACAATATCTAAAATGTTAGTGACTTAGATGAGGCAATGCCCCATCTCCACTCCGTTTTGAAAGGAAGCATCCGTTTTGTTAAAGACCGATAGCCGTTATCAATCCTATATAGATGTTCTGAAATCCGAGCTTGTACCTGCTGCCGGCTGTACCGAACCGATAGCGATTGCCTTCGCAGCCGCAAGAGCAAGGCGTATTCTCGGGCATCTCCCCACAAAGGTGGATATCTTCGTCAGCGGTAATATTATCAAGAATGTCAAGAGCGTTATCGTACCCAACACGGGCGGAATGAAGGGCATCGCTTCCGCTGCCGCTGCCGGCATTGCCGCAGGCGATGATGAAAGAATCCTCGAAGTCATTGCGCTCGTTGATGACGACGGCAGGAAAAAGATACGCGAATTTCTCGACGTATGCCCCATGAACATACGTCCTGCGGATAACGACCTCATCTTTGATATTGATATCCGCGAATACTATGAAAACGACTGCGTGCGTCTCCGCATAACGGATTACCATACCAATATCGTTCTCATAGAAAAGAACGGTGAAATTCTCTATGCAAACGAAGCCACGAGCTTTGAAAGCAGCGATGGAAGCGTTACCGAAAAGGATGCTATGACCATCAAGGATATCATTGATTTTGCCGATACCGTTGAGATCTCCGATATTGGAGATACCATCCGCCGCCAGATCGCATATAATTCCGCTATTTCGCAGGAAGGGCTTACCAATTCCTACGGTGCAAATGTCGGCAGGGTTATTCTGAACACCTACGGGAACGACATCAAATTCCGTGCAATGGCTGCTCCTGCCGCCGGCAGTGATGCGAGGATGAGCGGCTGCGAGCTGCCCGTTATCATCGTATCAGGCAGCGGAAATCAGGGCATGACCGCTTCCCTCCCCGTAATCGAATATGCGAAGGAATACGGCAAGACCGAAGAAGAGCTCATCCGTGCCGTCATTGTTTCCGATCTCATCACAATCCACCAGAAATCGTGGATTGGCAGGCTCTCCGCATTCTGCGGCGCAATAAGCGCAGGCTGCGGTTCCGCCGCAGGCATTGCCTACCTCATGGGCGGCGGCTATGACGTTATCGCCCATACCCTTGTCAATTCCCTTGCGATAGTATCCGGCATCGTCTGCGACGGCGCAAAGGCTTCCTGCGCAGGCAAGATCGCCGCGGCAGTCAATGCAGGCATACTCGGTTACAATATGTACCTTAACGGTTCGCAGTTCTATGCAGGCGACGGTATCGTATCAAAGGGTGTCGAGAACACCATCCGCAATGTCGGAAGGCTCGGCCGTGACGGCATGCGAGAGACCGATAAGGAAATACTCCGGATAATGACGGAGGATTAAAAATCCAATCAGCATATTATAAAACCCGAGCCTCGCGGTTCGGGTTTTCTTGCGCTTTTCGGGATTATTCATACTCGGCAGGCCGGTATGCTTTCTCAAACAATTCTATTTGAGTTTTGCATAAAGTCCGCCGATACTATGCTGTCTTTAGATTCCATTCCTTTTTATTCTCCTGACGGCTTATTTTGGCTTTTTCCTTTTTCACAGTAAACGGGCCTTTGACGAGCAGACTCGGAATGATGCTTCCTGCATTCATCGCATTTGCCATGACGAGCACACTTTTTCTTTTTACATGGGCAATTCTCATTTATCATCGCTCTTTACCTCGTTATCTTCCGATTCTCCTGCCTCGGAAGCCGGATTTATCGTCTTGCTTTCAAGGTGTATGTTGCTCCCCAATTATTCAGCACTTCAACAGATGCGAACCCCGCTTCAAGAAGAGCTTCTGTTTCATGCTCTACGGTAAGCGGCGTATCATAATGATATAGGCCATCGGTAATACCTTGCTCCGCTTTCAAAGCCTCCAGATTGCGGCGATGCCGCAGCTCCTCATCCTCGGACATTGAAAAATAATCCGTCAAAATAAAATATCCGTTTTCCCTTAATGCACTGAAGAGCTTGGCGTACAGCGGTATTTTTTCTTCTTTGGTAAAGTGATGCAGGCTTTCAACCGATACGGCCGCATCGAATACATTTTCACCGAAGGGTACATCAAAATACGACCCTAAAATGAGTGTGATATTTTTATTCGCGAATTTCTTTTTAAGAGCAGACAGCATTCCCTGCGACAGATCTATTCCCGTCACTGCCGCGGACGGATTCAGCGAAAAGTATTCTTCCAATTCCAAGCCTGTTCCGCAGCCCAAATCAAGCAAACGGCAGTTTTTTTCGGTTGGCAGGCACTTCGCTGTAAACGGGTAAAACTCATCGGACGATTCGATATTTGTCAGCATATGCTCATCATATCCATCCAATCTGTTCTCGAAGAAATCGCTCATCCTTTCAAGCATCTATTCAACCTCAATAAGCTCATACTCCATGCTTCCGACGCCTAACGCAGCGGCCGCATATACGGTATGGATTCCGTTGCGGCTCTCCATTCGTTTGATGAGGTCGGCTTTACCGGGGTCCTGCGAAGCATAGACGAGATCGACGCAGGCCTTGTCGATGGCTACGGGGTCGAGGGAAGCAAGTATGCCTATATCCCCTATCTTCGGGTCTTCGGCGACGGAGCAGCAATCGCAGTCAACCGACATATTCTTCATAACATTTATGAATGCGATCCTTCCGGGCAGAGCGTCCATGATGGATTTTGCGGCATCCGCCATGCTTTCAAGGAAAGCATCATGATCGGCAGTCCATATCTTTTCGGGGTCGCCTGCGCCATGGATATGGGCTTTACCGTGCGAGGATGCTATGCCTATTGAAATATTCTTGAGCGCACCGCCGAAGCCGCCCATCGGATGACCTTTGAAATGAGAAAGGACGAGCATGCTGTCATAGTTTTTGAAATGCTCGCCGACATAGTTTTCCGTTATACGCTTGCCCCCGGCAATCGGCAAAACCATCTCATCGGTCTCATCCATTATATCGACCTTAAATAGCTTCGACCAGCCATGCGCTTCCATAGTCTTATAATGTGCTTCGGTGGTGTTGCGCGTACCGTCATAGGCGGTATTGCATTCCACGACCGTACCGCCTACGCTGTCGATAATCGGCTTAAAAAACTCCGGCCGCAGGAAATTCTGATTGCCCGTTTCGCCCGAATGGAGCTTGACTGCGATATTGCCGGGAAGCTCGATATCAAGAAGCTTATACAGCTTTACGACATTTTCGGGAGTGATATTCGCGGTAAAATAGACTTTTGGTTTTTGCATAGATTTCTCCTTTCGGTCAGGCAAGGTCAAAATACCCCTGTGAGCAGTTATAATCAACAAGATGGAGAGCTTCACCCTCTCTTACGAACAGCTTTTCCGAATTCATGGGCTTTATTACATAATCCCTCGCATGGAATACGCCGTCACGGATTGAGCCGCAGGCGGCATACGCGCAGCCCTCTTCACCGCCTTTATGGATATTTACGGCAAAACCGCCCTCGACCGGCTCCATGTCTATAAGCTTTTCGGCATTCTCCGCTGTAAGCGCCGAGGGAGCCGAAGCATAATTCACCGTAAAGGGCTTTGCATCGGACAGCATATCGTCATTCGGGTGCAGGGTCAATATCCTTCTGCGCGAAGCGAGCATGGAAGCCATACTGCAATCCGCAATAACGAAGCGTCTATCCAGCTTGACTGCGGCGGCTGCGGTCGTGCCGCTTCCTGCGAACAGATCCATGACGAGATCGCCCGGTTCCGTAGAAACTGAAATTATCCGTTTCAGCAGTGCCTCCGGCTTCTGCGTTGCGTAGCCGGTACGCTCGGGGTCACGCTGATGAAGATGCTCGATATCATCCCAAACATCGGAAGGATAGATGAGGTCATCCTCATAGTAGCGGTATTCCTTGCCGTTTGAGCGAATGGCATAATAAATGCGCCCATCCTCATCCGCACGGCGTTTCATGTGGTTGCGCCTATCGCTTCCGCGCATGACGCCTGCTGCCTTGATGTTGAAATAGACGCTTTTACTTTTTCTGTAAAATAGGATTGTATCGTGTTTTCTCGAAAAGTGCTTTATGGCACGTCCGCCTGATTTATATGACCAGATGATCTCATTCATAAGGTTTGCTTCCCCGAATATCTCATCCATGGTGCGGCGCATCACGCCGCTGAGCCTGTAATCTATATGGAGATAGATGGAGCCATCCTCGGAGAGAAGCTCACGGCAGCAAATCAGCACCTTCCTCATAAGGGAAGTGCATTCCTCACGGTCGAGAATATCGGAATACGCTTTAGCCGCGGTTTTGTCCTTGAATTCAAAGGTTGCGCCCGTGCCGAAAGGGGGGTCGAGATAGATCAATTTGACCTTTCCACCGTACTTTTCTATAAGAGTATCGGTTATATCCTCCGAATGAGCATAGATAAACTCACCATCACCGCCAAACGCGTGAAATTCGCCGCCGCACTCCGATAAAGTCAACATGCCGCTTGCCCCCAGTATTTTGTTTATTTATTCAGCTATTGCAGAACTTCCTCTTTCTTTTCGTTAACTTCAAGCTTTCTCATGCCTCTATCCATAATATAAGAGCATGCTGCTCCGACGGCAATAAGCACGGCAAAGATGATATAGCGATAGAACGCAAGACCGCCGATACTTATGATGCTCCGGGTCTGCTGTATGACGCAGCCGACGAGCATTGCAATCAGTATTCCGAACAGCGTAAAATACGACTGGCAATGGAATTTTTCGAGAAGCTTTTTAACCATCAGCAGCGTCGGTACCGCCACAATTACAATTCCCGCGAGGGTACTGAGCCCGAGCAGAATATTATGCCAGAAATACCCGCTGTTTGTAAATATTGCGGAGAATGAGCTAAAGTCAAGGCCTTTGAGCTTCACAAGATCGACAAAGACCTGCATAAAATTATCGTAAACGCCCATGTTTATGAGAATAAACGAGGTGCTGATGCCGGGGAGGGTTACGCCGAGCATGACAATTCCTCCGCATACAGCCGCGATAAGCGGCGTGACAGCTCTGCTCATGACTGCTCCGTCACCCGTCTGCATTGAGAGAAGGAGCAGAGCGAGAGCAACGGCGAATCCGCCGACCGCAAACAGCCAATTACGTTTTTTGAAGGGTTTTTCATCCCCCTTGGCTTCCTTAAGAAAGCTTGAGACGCTTCCGATGACGAGGCCTACGAACAGGCAGATTATCTCCGTTTCATAATCGGCAAAGAACCTATTGATTATCAGCATGAAAATGAGAAAACCGATGATGCCGCCGATGGCAAGAGGGAGCAAAAATTTCAAATTCTTTTTAGGGTTCTTGAAAAAACCGGTAACAGCTTCGATGGCGGGCTGATAGAGGCCCATGGATACTGCCAGGATGCCTCCGCTTAGGCCGGGAAGAATCGCACCTGCGCCGATAACGAAGCCGGCAAGTATCTTATTCCAAAATTGTTTCATTGATGAATGAAGTACCTTTCCTTTTGTAAGAGGGAATGCTGTAATTATTCCACAATGGGATTATAACATACTAAATCCGTAAAGTAAAATAAAAAATGGCTTTTTGCGGAAAATCTATGCACAAAAGCAAAGAAATCTGTTATAATAATCCTATGAGCCGAAAACCGCTCGGTATTTTTCGTAAGGAGAAAGGGATTATGAAATACATCATCAAAGCTTCCGGCATGAGCTGCGGCCACTGCATAAACAGGGTCAAGTCCGCCATGCTTGCGCTCGGCGCAGAGATTGAAAAGCTTGAGCTAAATGATATTGTAATCGAGGCGGATACGGATGAGGATACCGTCCGCAATGCCGTTGAAGACCTGGGATTTGATGTGCTCAGCATCGAAAAGGCAAAATGATTGCAGAAGGCAGGATAGTATTGGGGCTTTCGGGCGGAGTGGATTCATCCGCCGCAGCCCTGCTTCTCAAGAGGCAGGGTTATGATGTTGTGGGCGTTTTCATGAAGAATTGGGATGAAACGGACGATGACGGCGTATGCACTGCGACCGAGGATTATCAGGACGCAAAGCGTGTCGCCGAGCAGGTAGGCATCCCCTTCTATTCCGTCAATTTCACCAAGGAGTATTATGACAGGGTCTTCAGCTACTTCCTTGACGAATACAAAAAAGGGCGCACACCTAACCCGGATATTCTTTGCAACACGGAGATTAAGTTCAAAGCCTTCCTTGACCTTGCCATAAATATGGACGCTGCCGCGCTCGCAACGGGGCATTATGCGCGTATCAATAAGGAAAACGGCATAAAGCTTCTGAGAGCTAAGGATCTCAACAAGGATCAGACCTATTTTCTCGCAGGGCTCACATCCGAACAGCTCGAAAAGGCAATGTTCCCTATTGGAGATCTGGACAAGCCGAGCGTGCGTGCGCTTGCTGAGGAAGCAGGGCTTACGACCGCCGCAAAAAAGGATTCTACGGGCGTATGCTTCATCGGTGAAAGGAATTTCAAAAAATTCCTTATGCAGTTTCTGCCTGCGCAGAGGGGTGATATAGTTGACCTCAACGGTAGAATCATCGGGAAGCATGATGGGCTTATGTACTACACACTCGGTCAGCGCCGCGGACTCGGTATCGGCGGAATAAATACGGGGACGGGTGAAAGCTGGTTCGTGGTTGGAAAGGACCTGAAGCGCAACCTTTTGATCGTATGTCAGGGTGAAAGGGACGAACTGTTTTCTACCTCGCTTACAACGGGGAGATTCAATTTCATTTCAGGCGAAGCCCCTGCAAGGGATTTCCGCTGCACCGCCAAATTCCGTTACCGTCAGAGCGACCAAGCCGTAAGGGTTCATATAAAAAATAACGGTTCGGGCGAGGCTGCCGCAGAGATCGTATTCGATGAACCGCAGCGAGCGGTTACCCCCGGGCAATGGGCAGTGCTGTATGACGGGGACTGCTGTTTGGGCGGAGGCCCCATTGCTGAAGCCGTACCGCTGAAAGAGATAAAATTACCGTAAAAGGAGTAACAAATAAATGAAAATCGAAAAGCTTATCGACCATACCTTATTAAAAAGCGATGCAAGCGCGGAGCAGATAAAAAAGATCTGCGCAGAAGCAAGGCAATACGGCTTTATGAGCGTATGCGTGAACCCTGCGAGGGTTGAGCTGGTTCATAAGGAGCTCGAAGGCAGCGGAGTTAAGACCTGCTGCGTCATCGGCTTCCCTCTCGGCGCAACGCTTTCCTCCGTAAAAGCCTTTGAAGCTCAGGAAGCAATAAAGCTTGGTGCTGAAGAAGTTGATATGGTCATCAATATAGGTGCGGTTAAGGATGGCAACTGGGAGCTCGTTGAGAGCGATATATGCGCCGTTGTTGAAGCGGCAAGCGGAAAAGCGCTCGTCAAGGTCATAATCGAGACCTGTCTGCTGACCGATGAAGAGAAGATCAAGGCCTGCGAATGTGCAATGCGTGCTAAAGCCGATTTTGTCAAGACCTCAACGGGCTTCTCCACCGCAGGAGCAACAGAGCATGATGTTAAGCTCATGCGCAACGTTGTCGGCGACAGCATGGGCGTCAAGGCTTCAGGAGGAGTGCGTACCCCCGAGGATGCCGAAAAATTCATTGCTGCCGGAGCTTCCCGGCTCGGCACCAGCAACGGCGTAAAGCTGCTCGGATAAAGTAATTTTCTGTAAATGAGCTTGGCAGGCGGCACTTCATAAGGAAGCTGCCGCCATAGCTTTATTTACGGTTCGCTCTGAATTTGCATATCAATAGCAAAGCTCTTTACCAAGGGTTAAGGGCATCGGATTCATAAGGCTGCATATAAATCGGTTATTTCAGAGCATGAACTGCGCAGTTTACGGGCAATGCCGCTGACCCCAAGGGTATATACCCTATGCATACCCTTTTTAATGTGCGGAGCAAACAGCGGAAATAATACGGCTTATAAGGTTTGAGTGAGTGGGCAGCACCCCCCTTGATAAGCATTTTATCTCCTCTTCTCGGCAAACGAGAGAGGGCAATGCCCCTACCGGCATTGCCCTAAAATAACTCAATATCAAATTCTTCGCTGCGGCGCAGACTGCGCTATCAGAACTTCTTCGTTCTGGGAATGCAGGCGGAGACGATGGAATTGATACCCTCCAGCAGGAACACAAGCCCGATGGTCACGCCGATTGCCGCAAAGCTGAGCCACGGGTCCATCATGCAGACGAAGCCTGCTATCATCAGAATAATGCCGAGTGCCAGAACCCAGCCCCATGCGCGAACGCCGAGGGCGCGAAGATCAAACGAACTGACGAACCGGGAAATACCCGAGAACAGCAGCCAAAGCGCAAACAGGAACGGCAGTGACAGCGCTGTAAACCACCGGTTAAAGAGCAGGAACAGCGATACAATCACTGTCAGCACACCTTCAAGCAGCAGCCAGCCGGAGCCTATCCAAATTCGATTTGTTCCGGCGAATACCACGATCTCCGCAATACCCGCTGCCAGCGTAAACAGGCCGAGCAACAGCGCCGCCGACATCACTGCGATTTCATTATTACACAAGCAGTAGATACCTACCGCAATGAGCAGCACACCTGCCACAATATCCAAAACTCGCATCCATTTTGAACGCATTTTTTAGTTCTCCTTTCAAATATCGGTCCTTTTATCTTTTATATTATAGCACAAAAAACGGACAAGTCAATCTCATTCTGTTTGCGGCAATGGGCTTTCAGCCTATTATGTCCAAGGAAAAAACAAACTAT
>SAMEA3663260__coassemble_65_pt1 | contig 29075 bp, 20 predicted proteins | sample SAMEA3663260__metabat2_high_PE_019 | metagenome-assembled genome bin SAMEA3663260 (sample SAMEA3663260) | pig gut metagenome | biome: pig gut; feature: pig-associated habitat; material: faeces | place: China | collected 2013
TGCTGTGCTGATTCTTATAGGGTAATAATCTACAGCCGCTCTATGACGCCTATATACTCAATAACTGTAGCTTCAACATCCTATACACTTACAAACATTCAATGGAACAATCTGAAGAGCAACTATAGCAGCGGATTCTATTGGTGTGTTATTGCAACTCCAAGTTCAACCCCCGCTACAGGACCGTATCATTCACAGTTTATTCTATGCACTATCAACATAGCATAGTGGCATAAACGTTTTTCAGCAAAAAGAGCTCGAAAAGCAGTCAACATTTATTTTTCCTAAGAAGTCGTATTCCCACATTTTTGGGACTAAATGCATCAGACCCTTTCGGCTATCTTCGGTCATTCCGCAGGTTCTGCCATAAATTCCTTTATATAATTGACTATCCTGTCGAGATCGGGATCGCTGATGGCGGAAGCTTCGTCGATATTTGCATCGAGTATGTATTGCCCTGCGATGGGGATGCTGTCGATAAGAGCGGTGAAATTCTCATCGGAGCAGTACAGCGCAAAGACGCCGACGAACATGCAGAGGTTCGGCTCATACCTGCCGTCGGAATTGAGGATGGTGCTGAGATTAGCGAAGCACATGCGCGCAAAATGCTGCGCCTGATCGGCATCGAGCTGGGCATCAAGGATGAGCCTGTAAAACAGAGCATGGATATAGGCAAGCCTCGTTGCATACTGCGCATCATGGGTGCTCTGGTACTCAAGATCATACGCGGCATAGAGATCAAGAAGCGCTTGGGCATAATCGGGATGCTCGAACAGGGCGGTAAAGCCGTTGAAATGCTCGTTTGCAACGGCAACGCCTTCATCATAGCTGCCGTAGTAAAGCACCTCGGGGTAGAGGTTATAGTTCATGCAGTAGATGACTATTTCACGGGTGCTTGCGGCCTTCAGAACCTTATCGACGATCTGGGAGGCTTCGACCCTTGCGTCCACGCCCTTAAGGCTCTCCCATTGCTCGGGCGTATCATAGGGATTGACTGCCGCCATGAAGTCGGAATCCTCATGCTCGCCCTCAAGGTACCCCTCGGGAATGGGGAAGTAGTTGCTCATGCCTTCGGTGCTGTGCTCATAGGTTTTGACCTTTTCCATGTAGCTGAGATAGATATTGCGCGCACTGTCGCCGTTTTGGGCATCGTGCCGCCTCAGAAATACGGAAGGCAGTACGAGCGCAAGCACGAATACGGCAAGGCAGACCGATATGATGATAATGGTTTTCTTTTTCACGGGTTATCCTCCGCTGAACGGTCTTGTTCGGCGAAAGCTCCGCCGATGAAGCAATTATACAGCCTGCATGCGAAAAAAGCAATAACAAGAAAAGCCAAGCCCGAAAGCCCTCGGCAAACAGGATTTCCCGCCCCGATGAAAACCTATTTATCCCATTCTTCGGGCGGCAGGGTATCAAGGCCGCTGTGCTCGGGATCGGCGGAGGTCGCGGTATCGTAGAGGCTGAATTTATTCATCATCGGGTTATGCCCCCACATGCCCGTGCGCCAAAGCTCCTCGCTCTGAGTGGTGAACTGGGGGTACAGGCCCTCATCGTCAACGTAATTATGTGCAAATGCCGCATCGTCGGGTCGGTTTTGAAACGGAAGATCACCGGAGATTTCATCGGTAATATAGTCCTCGGACGCAAATTCCACGCTCTGAAGCCCGTGAAGCTCCCTAAGCGATGCTTCCTCCGCACGGCTGTCGGGTGCGGTCGGCATAAGCCCCGTGGCTTCGCCCGAGGAAGCGGAATAGCCGAGTCCATCGTGAACAAGATGCTCGTCAGCATCGTAATTTTTGATTTTATTCTTTTCCATATGTATTTCCTTTCGATAAATATATAGTTATTTTCACCAAAAAGGCGCAAAAAAAGTATGGCAAATACTTGAAATTCGATATGAATCCCTGTATAATGAGATGTTCTGAGTGAAAAATTACTTAGTAGTAAATAAATGGAGGAAAATGATGTCTCACAAGTATGTATACCTCTTTGATGAGGGTAATGCGAACATGAGGGAGCTCCTCGGCGGCAAGGGCGCCAACCTCGCCGAGATGACCCGTATCGGTCTCCCCGTTCCCTACGGTTTCACCGTAAGCACCGAAGCCTGCACCCGTTACTATGAGGACGGCAAAGTGATCTCCGATGAGATCATCGAGCAGATCAAAGCAGCTCTTGCAGTTGCCGAAGCAAAGGTCGGCAAGAAGTTCGGCAGCACGGAAAATCCCTATCTCGTATCCGTTCGCTCCGGCGCAAGAGCAAGTATGCCCGGTATGATGGATACCATCCTCAACCTCGGCCTTAATGATGAGACCGTAGTTGCTATGGCAAAGCTCACCAATAACGAGCGCTTTGCATACGACAGCTACCGCCGCTTCATCCAGATGTTCTCCGATGTCGTTATGGAAGTTGAGAAATCCCATTTTGACGAGATTTTCGACGGCATCAAGAAGAAATATAACTGCAAGCTGGATACCGAGCTCACCGCCGAGAACCTCAAGGAGGTCGTTGCGGCATACAAGGTGATGTTCAAAGAAATCAAGGGCTTTGATTTCCCCCAGGATCCCATGACTCAGCTCCTCGAAGCCGTTAAGGCAGTATTCCGCAGCTGGGACAACCCCCGTGCTATCGTCTATCGCCGCATGAACGATATTCCCGCAAGCTGGGGCACCGCTGTTAACGTACAGAGCATGGTATTCGGCAATATGGGCGATGACAGCGGCACCGGCGTTGCTTTCACCCGTAACCCTGCGACCGGCGAGAAGAAGCTCTTCGGCGAATATCTTATGAATGCTCAGGGTGAGGATGTCGTTGCAGGTATCCGTACTCCCGAATCCATCGACCATCTCAAGCAGACCAACGAAGAGGTCTACAACGAGTTCGTTCGCGTTGCCGACATCCTCGAAAAGCATTATCGTGACATGCAGGATATGGAATTCACCATTGAACGCGGTCATCTCTATATGCTCCAGACCCGTAACGGCAAGCGTACCGCCGCTGCCGCTCTCCAGATCGCAGTCGATCTCGTAAACGAGGGCGCACGCACCAAGGAAGAAGCCGTTGCGATGATCGAGCCCAAGACCCTCGATGCACTTCTGCATCCCACCTTCGATCAGGCTGCGCTCAAGGCAGCTACCCCCTTTGCAAAGGGCCTCGCAGCAAGCCCCGGCGCAGCATGCGGTATGGTTTATTTCTCCGCTGACGAAGCGAAGGCCGCTCATGAAGCAGGCGCAAAGGTCATCCTTGCCCGTAAAGAGACCAGCCCCGAGGATATCGAGGGCATGACCGCTTCCGAGGGTATCCTCACCGCTTTCGGCGGCATGACCAGCCATGCGGCAGTCGTTGCCCGTCAGCTCGGCACCTGCTGCGTATCCGGCTGCAAATCCGTTATCATTGATGAAAAGACCAAGACCATCACCTTTGAGAACGGTACCGTTCTTCACGAGGGCGATTGGATGAGCCTTGACGGCACCACCGGTAATGTCTATGCTCAGTCCATCAAGACCGCTCCCGCTGAGCTCTCCGGCAATTTCGCAACCATCATGCAGTGGGCGGATGAGATCCGTACCCTCAAGATCCGCACCAATGCCGATTCTCCCGCACAGGCTGCCATCGCAGTCAAATTCGGCGCGGAGGGCATCGGTCTCTGCCGTACCGAGCATATGTTCTTCGATGAAGCAAGAATCCCCGCAATGCGCGAGATGATAGTTTCAAAGAATGTTGATGAGCGCAAAGCCGCTCTTGCAAAGATCCTCCCCATGCAGCGTGAGGACTTTAAGGGCATCTACAAGGCAATGGAAGGCCGTCCCGTAACCATCCGCTTCCTGGATCCTCCTCTCCATGAGTTCCTTCCCACCAAGGATGAGGATATCAGGTCCCTTGCGGCTGATATGGGCATCACCTTTGAAGATCTTAAGAAGACCGTTAACAGCCTCCACGAGAGCAACCCCATGATGGGTCACCGCGGCTGCCGTCTTTCCATCACCTATCCCGAAATCGCGGCAATGCAGACCCGCGCCGTCATCGAAGCAGCTATCGAAGTCCGTCAGGAGACCGGCCTCGAGATCGTTCCCGAGATCATGATTCCCTTGGTGGGCGAAGTCAACGAGCTTGCATACGTCAAGAATGTCGTCGATGAGACCGCAAAGCTCGTTATGAACGAGAAGGGCATGGAGATCCCCTACATGGTCGGTACCATGATCGAGATTCCCCGTGCAGCTCTTACCGCTGACGAAATCGCAAAGCAGGCTGAATTCTTCAGCTTCGGCACCAACGACCTTACCCAGATGACCTTCGGCTTCAGCCGTGACGATGCAGGCAAGTTCCTCAACGATTACTACGAGAAGAAGATCTTTGAGAGCGATCCCTTCGCACGCGTTGACCAGAACGGCGTCGGCAAGCTCATGCAGATTGCAGTCGAGCTCGGCAAGAAGACCCGTCCCAACATCAAGCTCGGCATCTGCGGCGAACATGGCGGCGATCCCTCCAGCATCGAGTTCTGCCACAGGATCGGCCTCAACTACGTATCCTGCTCACCCTTCCGCGTACCCATCGCAAGGCTCGCAGCAGCACAGGCCGCTCTGAAGAACAGGAAGTAATTGAAAATACTATACAATAAAGAGAACCCCGTCCGCTGTGAAAGCAGCAGACGGGGAATTTTTTTAATCGGATAGAAAATATCCTTTCAGGTGAAGGTGCCTTCCGGGATAAAAATTCAGCAGGCAAAGCCTCTGATGGGGCTTTCCGAAACCCTTTTATCCTATCTCCGCCGTGACAATGAAGCCGCCGTCATTGGTGCCGGAAACGGTGTAGGAGCTTATGCCGAGGGGGAGACGGATATTGGTATTCGCGGCATCGGATGCCGGCACATACCAGATAAGGCTGCCGCGCGGATTCGGATTATCGAAATCAAAGGTAAAGGTACCTGTCTCTTGGTCGTAATGCGCAGTGCCGATATAGTCCGAGGGGAGATTGAGCTCGGCGGTACCCGGGGTGAGGTAGGTGCTGAACGGAGTATTCTTCACAAACAGCATTCCGCCGTCAAAGGAATAATCCTGTATGGACGCGATGTATGCTTCGTATGTCAGAAGCCCCATCGCCGTCATCGCATGGGCATTCGCCGTGCCTATATAGCGGAAATGCCAGGGCTCCGCAGCGACATGCGTTGTCGAATACGTCCCCTCCGGGTAGCGGAGCACAAAGCCGTAATCGGTGCAGACGATATTGAACCATTCGCCTGCACGGTGCGAACCGAGGGCAATGCGCGTACCGTCCGCAGTCATTGTCGAGAGGTCAACGGCAAGCCCCGTGTGGTGCTCGCTCGTTCCGGGGCGAGCAACATAGAGGTTGGCATACTCCGTGCCGTACTCCTCCGCATACTCATCATAGATGCGCTGCTGATCCTCAAGCGAACGGTAGCCGCTTGTGACGCAGAGCTTGTCTCCGCCCGTATAGGTGCTGAATGCTATTGAGAGGGTGAAGAGCTGATTGTAGACCTCCTCGGTCAGCCTTATATCGTACCTGTCGGTCAGGAGGAAGTACTCCGCCCCTGCCGGACGCACTATGACATCCGCTGAAGAAACATGCTCATAATAGTGATTGTAGTTTACGAGCACAAGCTGCCCTTCGCTCTCCGTCTGCGAATTGACCGTAACTGTCGTATACCTTCCTGCGGGAGTAGGCGTGGGGTCATCTTGATCCTCCGTCGGCTCGGGCGAGGCCGTGGCTTGAGGGTCTGCGGACGGAGAAACCGTCGCTCCCGAGGTCGGTTCGGGTTCGCCTGCCGCATCGGGCGTTGCGGTAACGGTGACATACGGCACATCAATGACCGGATCGGGGTTATCGGCAGGAACCGCGCTGCATGCTGAAAAGACAAGGAGCAGCGCAAGAAGCAGCGGCACCGCACGCAATTTCTTATTTATATTATCATTTTTCATGTAAAATCTCCTTAAAGGCCTTTGATATTACCATAATATAGCAAATGAGGAATAAAGTCAAGGAACGCAGGGAATATGCCGCTTAATGGTATGCTTTCGCTGCGATATTGCCCTGCGGCAAAAGCATCTGCGGAGCGGAGCATATGTGCTCGTTCCTTCGTAGGCTTGCGCGGTGCTCCGCGCGCAGCAAAGGCGTTGCTCCAAATTCCGCGCTCTATTCGCAAACGGAATACGGAATTTGCGGGGTGTTTGCAAGACAGTTTTATAAAACACAGACGCAGGTATCTTGGACAAGTACGCAGGCACCTGCTTGTTGTTTGTAATTAAATTGCGTCTATTATGTTGACTTTGCAATGCAAATAGCATATAATATGTATGTAAAGAATTGCAAAGGAGTTGTTATTATGGCCAGTACAAATTTTAGCGTCCGTATGGACAGCGATGTAAAAAAACAGTGCGAAATCCTTTATGGAGAATTGGGCATGAATCTGACCACTGCAATCAATGTTTTTCTGCGGCAGTCACTCCGCGTAGGCGGTTTCCCTTTTGAGGTTAGACTGGATCAGCCGAATACGGAAACCATCGCCGCGATGCTGGAAGCGGAAAGAATTGCCAAAGACCCCGGTATCAAGCATTACTCCGATGTGGAAGAGGCGCTTCGGGAGCTCAAGCGATGAATCGTGATATCGTTTGGACTACGCAGTTCAAAAAAGATTATAAACAGGCTCTGAAGCGTCATATGGACATCGAACTGCTGGATAACATTATCAGAAGCTTGTCCCGTGGGGAAACTCTGCCTGAGAGAAATAAAGATCATGCGCTGACAGGGGATTGGGTTGGGCATAGAGAATGCCATATTCTGCCGGATTGGCTCCTGGTTTACCGCATTGATGATGATGTCCTGGTGTTGACGTTAGCCCGTACCGGAACACACAGTGATTTGTTTGGAAAATAGGCTGCGCCAAACCGGAATTTCTTAAAGTAAAGATTGCGATGAAGGATTTGAAAATACCAAAATGGAGAAATTATCGAGTTAATTAAGAATGGGACAATTGGGGTTGCCTACATTGTAAATTCCGGTATATGTCCGACTTGTTTTGATAAAGAAAATAATCATATTCTATATGGCAATAATGAAAGCAGACAGAGCTGAAAGCCCTGTTCCGGTGTACCGGTTTGGTTCGGTATCCTCTTAAAAGTGCTCACTTCTATACGGGTACTTTCCGTGTTCCTGTATTCCAAGCAAGGATGTCCCCTTGCGCCGCTTTGCGACTATCCTACATATAAAAAACGGCGTGACCGCAAAATCACGCCGTTTTTAACTGTCTTACGACCCCCGGCCATTAAAACGAGGCTGCTTTTTTTCAGCCCCGTTTGCATACAGCTATTTGGTTTACGGCCGGATTCACTTCATTTTCTTTTTGTGAACGGCTCTTTCGATGGCTTTTACTATCTCGACGACAACTATGGATGTCAGCGCAAGGCATGCTGCAATGACGAATTCGTCGAACCCGAAATCGGTCGCAAGGCTGAATACTTCGGCGATGGGATCAACGAAGATTACGACGCAGGTCAGAAGGAGCGCAAGGACGAGCGAGCCCCGGAGGTACTTATTCCGACACTTGAGTCTGAAATTGCCGCCATTGTTTCTCGAAATCGAAGCTTGCGAGGCATAAGGGGCTTAGCTGCCGAAGGTCCATGTCCTGCCGCCATCCGAGGTTGTGAAGCAGCAGATAACTCTTCTATCGTTGTAAAACGCGCCTACAAGTATTATGCCCCGATCGCCCACAAAGGTGGGCGCTAACGCAACCGCGTGCTGATAACCGGCATATTCTCCGGTAAGCTCAAGGCCCATATCCTGCCATGTCTCCCCGCCATCGAATGTACCGAAAACCTTAAACCCGATGGCGCCGTCATGCTCCCTGTCGAGGTATCCGCAATCGGTCTGGCAAAGGAAGCCCGTGGTTTCGGAGAGTATGCACGCGCCTGTTACCTCTCCGATATAGGAATTGTTGTGCCCGAATTCGTAGAAGTTTTCCCCATCATCCGTCCGCCATATAGAATGTACATTTCGGTGTTTCATAGGCGCGCAATCCTCGAATTTTAGCAGGAACCAATCCTCTCCAGCAAATCCGAAGCCATGGCTGTAGCCATCTTGTATCACAATGGATGATGGCAGCAAATCCAGATACTCCACCAGATAGTTTACCACCTTCAGATTTCCGACCTCAACAGCCTCAATGGGAAAATTCGCAAAGGGTTCATCATATTCCCACCGGTAGCCTTCCTCACCATCAGCATGGGACTTCCAAGTTATACGGACATCACAGGCAGAGCAATAAGGATAATATCCCGAACGGCCGACCAAACGGCCGAAATAACATTCGCCGAAATCGCAGAAATCCGGTATGCTCATATCCAAATCCCCCACACTCATTCTGCCGTCAAGAATGGCTTTTGCCGCAGTTTCAAATTCAACCCGACGGCTTCTTTTAACGGACTTCGTCTCGATCGGAGCCTCGGTCGGCGCCTCGGTGAGATTGGGCGAGGCAGTAGGCTCCATGACCGTGGGCTCCGCCGTTAATTGGGGTTCGGTCTCGTCAGGCTCGGGGGAGAAAGTCGGTATGCTTTCCGAAGGTACGGGCGAAGCTGACGGCGCGGGGCTATCCCCGGCGCATCCGAAAAGAGTGAAAAGCATTGCCAGCGCAAGCACCGGCGAGAGAACACGCATCGTGCCAAGCATTGTGTTGTGATGTTTATTCACGCTCTTCATCTCCTTTTTCCACCGTTGGGATAGCTATTGCCCCTGTATATCCGCATTTTGTGCATCGTGTTCCGGTGCTGTCCGGTGTATGGATTTTCAGATGTATCTGCCAAAACTGATACCACTCCCTGAAGGTACGACCTGATATTTCGTTCCTCGATTTCACTTTCTATGCCTCGCTCTATTGCAAAATATATCGGTGTATCCGCAGGTTGGCTTAATGCAGCAGCCGCTTCGACCGCTGTTCGTGCATTTATTACTCCCCGGTCGGTTGAATATCCATCTATTTCTCCTTGAAAGATTGATACTATTTTAATATTGTTCTTTGCAAGCAGCCTCACTTCATCCAAGGTCATCTTCTTGTCCATATTTCTGTCATCCTCGCCTACGTTTGTCAAGTATCTGCCTATGAAAAACGGTTTACCATCATGCCACGGATCGTTGAGTATCGCATTAAAAAAATTTATGTTGTCTGATAAACGCTGACATGTGTCGTATCCTTTAACCCGGCTCATTTTTATCCTCCTTATAATTGTTATAATTGTTCGTTCTTGAGGCCATTGATTCCATCGCCCATCGCAGGGGCGATTCCGTCGTAGTTTTTATCACAAAAAGCCTGTGCTGTTTCCCCCTTTCTCCATGTAATCCTTGCGAGTTTATTCTACACAATGCCTATATATCCGTCAATAGGTTTACCCCCACTAAATATGACAGTTTTGTTAATTTTTGCCCGGACGCATAACAAAAGACCGCCGGCAGGCTTTGCCGACGGTCGTGGGGGAGCTATGCTCAGCCCCTGTTTTTCTTTTTGTGAACGGCTCTTTCGATGGCTTTTACTATCTCGACGACAACTATGGATGTCAGCGCAAGGCATGCTGCAATGACGAATTCGTCGAACCCGAAATCGGTCGCAAGGCTGAATACTTCGGCGATGGGATCAACGAAGATTACGACGCAGGTCAGAAGGAGCGCAAGGACGAGCGAGCCCCAGAGGTACTTATTCTGGCCCTTGAGCGTAAAGATGCTGCCGTGGAGCGACCTGAGGTTGAAGCTGTGGAAGATCTCCGCAAGGTTCATGGTGAGGAATGCCATCGTCATGCCGTGGCGGCTCTCGTTAAGGTCGTGCCAGACAATCCAGCTTCCGGTATCACGGAAATGGCCGATGAAGTATGCCGCAAAGACGATGAGGGTGATGAGAAGTCCCTGATAGAAGATATCAAAGGCCATGCCTCCGGCAAAGATGCCCTCCTTCGAGCTGCGCGGCGGACGCCTCATAATATCATCATCGGGCTGCTCCATGGAGAGCGAGAGCGCGGGGAAGCAGTCGGTAATGAGGTTTATCCAGAGAAGGTGTACGGGCTTCAGGATGGTGAAGCCGAGGAGCGTTGCAAAGAAGATGGAGATCACCTCGCTCGTATTCGATGCAAGCAGGAACTGTATCGCCTTTCGGATATTATCGTAAATGCGCCTGCCTTCCTCAACTGCGGAAACGATGGTGGCAAAGTTATCATCGGCAAGCACCATATCGGCAACATTCTTTGTAACATCGGTACCGGTTATGCCCATGCCGACGCCTATATCGGCCGTCTTGATGCCGGCTGCGTCGTTCACGCCGTCACCGGTCATAGCGGTGACCTTGCCCCTCTTCTGCCACGCAGTGACGATGCGTACCTTATGCTCGGGCTGAACACGCGCATATGCTCCGTACTTCTCAATGCATGCATCCAGCTCTTCATCGCTCATCTCGCTGAGCTCCGCACCGGTCAGCACCTCCGAGGAATCGGTGATGATGCCGATCTGCTTGGCGATAGCCGCAGCGGTATCACGATGATCGCCCGTTATCATGATGGGGCGGATACCTGCCGAGCGGCATTGGCGAACAGCTTCTATGGCCTCGGGACGAACCGGGTCAATCATGCCGACGATGCCGATAAAGGTCAGGTTCTGCTCGAGGAAGGACGGGGTCATGCTTGCAGGACGGTCATCCCATGTGCGCATGGCGGCGGCAAGCGCGCGAAGCGCATCATCCGCCATGGCCTTATTATCGGCGAGTATCCTTTCGCGGATAGCGTCGGTCATCGGAACGGCCTTTTCTCCGTCAAAGTACATGGTGCAGCGCTTGAGCAGCTCATCAGGCGCACCCTTGGTGAACTGAATAACATCGCCGTCGAAGCTGTGGACGGTGGTCATCAGCTTTCTTACGCTGTCAAAGGGAGCTTCGCCTATACGCGGATACTGCTCCTTGAGCTTGCGCTTATCAAGCCCTACGAGGGTCGCAAAGTTGACGAGCGCACATTCGGTGGGTTCGCCGACTGCGATGTCGTTTTCATCGGGCTCCGCATCCGAGCAGAGGCTCATGGCGGTGCAGAGCAGCTTGCCCGAAGGGGTAAGGTCACCGCTCATATTGAGCGCATCGACCATGCCGTCGCCGATGGAAGCCGTGCGCACGACCGTCATGCGGTTAAGAGTCAGAGTACCGGTCTTATCGGAGCAGATTATCTCCGTGCAGCCGAGGGTCTCGACCGCGGTGAGCTTACGGATGACCGCATTGCGCTTGCTCATCTTGGTAACGCCAATGGAGAGCGAAATGGTAACGACTGTCGCAAGGCCTTCGGGTATAGCCGCAACGGCAAGGCTGACGGCTATCATGAAGGTATCAAGGACGAATGCGGTATCTATATTTCCTTTGCCTGCGGTCAGGAGGCTGAAGGCAAACATGAATATGCAGATGCCGACAACCGCATAGGTGAGGATTTTACTGAGCTGGCCGAGCTTCTTCTGAAGGGGAGTTTTGCCCGCTTCCGCCTTGGTGAGCGCATCGGCAATCTTGCCCATCTCGGTATCCATGCCCGTAGCGGTGATGACTGCATAGCCCCTGCCGTAAGCGACGGTCGAGCCCATATAGCACATATTGACCCTGTCGCCGAGGGGAACATCCTTATCGGCTGCCGGAAGAGCCTCCGCCTGCTTTGTAACGGGGACGCTTTCGCCCGTCAGCGCAGCTTCTTCTATCTGGAGGCTTGCACATTCGATTATGCGCCCGTCCGCAGGGACTGCATCGCCCGCTTCAAGGAGCACAATATCGCCGATGACGAGATCTTCGCTCTTTACTACGCGGATAACTCCGTCACGCATTACACGGCTCTGCGCTCTCGACATCGCCTGCAAAGCTTCAATGGCCTTCTCTGCCTTGCTCTCCTGAAGCACTCCGAGGGTCGCATTCAGGAGCACGACTACGATAATAATGATGGTATCCGCAAAGCTTTCGTTCGTCATCACGGAAACAACGCCCGAAACTATCGCCGCTACGAGCAGAATTATTATCATCGGGTCCTTAAGCTGCTCGAGGAAGCGAATTATCAGCGGAGTCTTCTTGGCTTCCTTCAGCTTGTTGGGGCCGCCCTCCTCAAGGCGCCTGCGCGCTTCGGTGCTGCTGAGGCCCGAGGGGCTCGTATTGAGCGAATTCAGGACCTCATCGCGGTCATTGTCATAAAACTTCATAATACTACCTTTCTTTTTTGGCATATTGGGTATAGCCTTGCCGAATCCCTTGGGGTATCCGTCAGGCTAAAAAAACAGACCCCCACAGCTTCCATCTAAAAAAGAATGCTGCATGAGTCTTGCCACTACCGCCGAACGGTATCGCCCAAACCAGATGAGGCTGCCGCGGAGGATTCTGCTTTCCCCTCCGACTTATATAGACCCCTCAACACGATGTTGACCTGAGCGCACGGTTATCCGTGTAACTACTCCCCCACGGGATATTCCATTAGGACTATTTTACCATCTGCTTTGTGATTTTACAACATGGTGTTAAAATATATTATCAAGCGTCAATAAAGCTGCTTTCGCCCTTCGGGCGGAACGATCAAGCGTAAGATTCAGCCGTTCCCGATTTTGACCGCAAGCCCTGCCGAAAGCAGGTATATCCATTTCTCCCCGACGGGTATGCCCGTGATGCTTTTAAGTGCGTTTTCGTAGCCCGTAAGCTGTGGAATGTACCTTTCCGCAATCTCACGGGGATCGTTATCGCCGACATAGTTGGTCTTGTAATCGACTATGACCCATGCTCCGTCCTCGATGAAGCAGCAGTCGATAATGCCCTGCACAAGGCTTCCGTCCTCATTCCGCAGGGTGAATTCAAGCTCCCTTTCGGCTCTCTCCGAAGCGGTCATACGCTGCCACAGCTCGGAGCGCACGAGCTTATTAAGGTTATTTATCCTGATTGAATCCGCTTCCTCGGCGGAAAGAATACCCCTTTCCCTCAATTCCCGCACCTTTTCCTTTATCTCCGCTTCGGTGAGAAGCCCGAGCGGAAGGTGCATTACGGTCTTATGCATCGCGGTACCTCGTTCCGCCGCGGTAAGCTCCCTGTTCTCACGCATGAAATTCGGAACGGCAGGGGAGTACTCATATTCGTTTTTATCATAATCGGTCACGCTCCGCTTTGCGTTCGTCACCGTAGCCTCAATAAAGGGATAGGTATAATTGAGAAGAGCCGAAAGCTCATCATGCGGAAGTGCCCTTGCCCTTTCAGTCCATTCTATATATGCGCTTTCATCCAGCTTTCCGCCGATAATACCGCTGCTCCTGAGGGAATTTACGCCGAGGAGCTTTGTATGCAGCTTTTCCGTGCCGAGTATGGTGACAACGCCCTTCCTTGCCGCCTCAAGGCTCAGCCCAAGGGGAAAGAACGAACCTATCATCCAGTCGAGATAGCTCCTTGCTTCGAGTATCCTGCGGTCGGTGAGCGGAGAGGCATATTCTGCAAGCTTCCTGTTCATCTGCTTATCAGCTCCGAGCATGATAAGCCTTTCCCTCGCACGCGTCATGCCGACATAGAGGATACGCTTTTCCTCCTCGCGCTGCCTGTAATCCTCGCGCAGCTTTATTGCGCGCCTTATTATCGGAAGGCTTCCGCTCTCGCCGAAGGCCTTGAGCCTGAGCCCCACGCCGAGCTCGGGGTCGAATACCGCCGTATCGCTGCTCGCGCGCGTGCTGAACCTGCCCGTAATGCCTGCAAGGAAGACCACGGGGAATTCAAGCCCCTTGCTCTTATGCACGCTCATCACGCGCACCGCATCAACGGACATCTGCTGCGCAGCGCCCTCCTTGCCCCTTTCATTCATCATATCCAGCATACGGATAAAGCCGTGCAGACCGTTCCTTTGGCTGCTCTCATAGAAATGCGCACGGTCAACCAGCTTCATAAGGTTTGCCTGCCGCACCGTGCCGCCCGGGAGCACGCCGAGGAAGCTGTAATAATTCGTTTCACTTATGAGCCTTCTTATGAGCGCCTCAACGCCCGACCGCCTCACGAATTCGCGCCAGATTTCGATATCCGAAAGCAGCTTCCCGCATTTTCTTCCGCAGCTTTCTTCATTCGCCTCCGAAGCCGCGATAACGGCATCCAAAAGCTCCGTTTTCTTCGACCTATCCGAGTATTTCGTCCTGAGCAGCACCGCTTCACCGCTCGTCAGCCCGACTATCGGCGAGCGCAGCACGCTCATCAGGGGTACATCCTGCCGCCTGTTATCTATGATGCGGAGAAGATTGATAAAGATTTGAACCTCGACGGCATCGTAAAAGCCCTCGCTCAGCGCAGCGACGCAGGGAATGCCGCAGGCGGAGAGGGTGTTGACCCAGCTCAGCGCGGCTCCGGTCGTTCTGCGCATGAGCACGGCAAAATCGGAATACGCACAGCGGCGCATACGCCCGAGCTGCTTATCAAAGACCATGGAGGAATCCATTATCCGCCGTATCTCGGAAGCCGCAGCCAGCGCCTCCGCTTCGGCGCGCTCATAGGTCTCCGGCTCGTCCTCATCCTCTTTTTCCTCATCCTCGCCGAGAGAAATCAGCATTAGCTCGGCGCATCCGCCCTCGGCTTCTCCGCCCGGACGCAGCGCCGCGCCGCGTGAATAGTCTATCTCGCCTATGCCGCCGCGCATGACCTCGGAAAAGACCGTGTTCGTTGCCTCGATAACTGCCGCCTTGCTTCTGAAATTTCGGTTGAGCTCTATCCTCGTCCCCGAAACGCCGTCCTTGTAGCGTTCGTATTTATCAAGGAAATTGGCAGGCTCCGCCTGGCGGAAGCGGTAAATGCTCTGCTTCACATCTCCGACCATGAAAAGATTATCGCCTCGTGCAACGGAAGCAATTACAGCATCCTGCACGGGGTTCGTATCCTGATATTCGTCAACGAAAATATAGCTGAATTTTGCCCTGTACTCCTCCGCAATCCTCTCATCCTTCAGCACTTCGTATGTGAACTGCTCCATATCGTTGAAATCTATGACGGCAGCATTGCGCTTTTTCTCCGCATATGCCGCCATGAATGCCTCGGTCAGGGAATACAGTGCGCCCATGCAGGGGCGGTACGCCTTGGCAAGCTCCCTCTCCTCCTCACGGGAAAGCCCGAAATCCGCTTTGAGTTTATCGACAAAATCCTTTATGCTCTTTCTGTACCTTTCGACATTATCCGGAATCTCCTCACCCTTTGCCTTCCTCGGAAGCCTCGGCAGGGAGTAACCGTCAAGCTTGCGGTGTACATCGTCATAGCCTGCGGAATTCGCAAAATTCAGAAGATCCGCGGCATATTTATGCACCGTATCAAGGTATTTCAGCCCAATATCGCCCTCATAGGAAAGCTCCTCCGCAAGCTTATCCGCATCAAGGTACATGGAATGTATGCTCCTCCTGAGCCCATTCATCAGCTCCTCGGAGGCTGAATCGAAGCTTTCGTCAAATTCTTCATCATATGCCGTTGCCGCCCTTGCAAGGAACGAAAGCGGATCGGGCCTTGCAATGATATAGGAATAGGTATCCAGAATGAGCTGTTCCGTCTCATCATCGCGCAGACAGCGGATAAGGCTGTTGAATTCGTTCCCGGGGTCCTCTTCGGCAGCAGCGTAAGCGGCTTCCAGCACCTCATCCAGCGCTTCCGCCTGCATGATGACCGCTTCCGAATCGTCAGCAACGCGGAATGCGGGGTCAATGCCTGCTTCATGCGCATTTCTTCTCAGAACATCGCTGCAAAAGCTGTGAATGGTGGAGATATTCGCGCTGCCTATATCGGCTGCCGCATCGTAGAGATGCAGCTTTTTTGCTTCGTCCGTTTCCTCGTCCGCCAGGCTGTTCAGCTTCGATTCAATGCGCTGCTTCATTTCGGCAGCGGCGGCACGGGTAAAGGTCACGACAAGAAGCTCATCGACCTTGACTCCCGAGGCGATGAGCCTTGCAATGCGTTCGGTCATAACGGCGGTCTTGCCTGCGCCGGCGGCAGCCGATACGAGAAGATTTCCCTTTGTTTCGATCGCTCTTTCCTGCTCCTCTGTGAAAACCGGCATAAAGACCTCCGAAAACTGATTTATACAGGTATTGTATAATAATTTCCTTTTCCTTGCAAGCGCAATTCACATGCCTTGGCAAAAAGGCATATCGTGTCAGTAAGTGAAATTCATCGGTTTGGAGGTTTTCTCTATGAAAGGAACGCTTCAGGAGCTTAAAAGGGGGGAAACGGCGGTTGTATTGAAGGTTGACGAAAGCCTGTCCTGCCGAAGACGCCTTGAGGAGCTGGGTTTTCTCCCCGGAGAGACCGTCCGCTGCGCGCTCACAAGTCCCCTCGGCTGGCCCCATGCCTATCATGTGATGGGCGGAGTCGTTGCGCTGCGCGAGAGCGAGGCGGAGGGCATTTTTATCACGAGAATCGGGTAAAACGGCTATGAAACAGCAAAAAAACCGCGAATACAATTACACCGTTGCCCTTGCAGGCAGTCCCAACGTCGGCAAATCCACAATCTTCAATGCGCTCACGGGGCTTAAACAGCATACCGGCAACTGGACGGGGAAGACCGTCGAGACAGCAATGGGGTATTTTGACCTGCCCTGCGGCGAAAGAATACAGCTCATCGACCTGCCCGGCTGCTATTCGCTCGTGCCCTGCTCGGACGAGGAAGCGGTGGCAGGGGATTTCCTCGAAAGCGGCAAAGCCGACGCCGTCATAGCCGTGCTCGACGCAAACTGCCTGAAGCGCTGCCTCATGCTGCTTGAGGGGATAACGAAGCTGACAAGCAATGTTGTCGTTGCCGTCAACCTCATTGACGAAGCGGAGCGTGCAGGCATCAAAATCGACGCGGAGCTGCTTTCGGAAAGGCTGTCCCTGCCCGTCATCCTCTGCGCCGGAAGAAGCGGCAGGGGCATACCCGAGCTGAAAAAGAGCCTTGAAGAACTTCTCCATGCTCCTAAGGATGAAAAAGCCTGCGATTCCTGCTGCGGAAGCTGCACTGCCTGCTGCGGCGTAAGAGCCGTACAGCCCTCGTTCCTTCCGGACGGAGTGATAACGGGGGAGGGGGAGGGAAAGAGCAAAAAAAGAGCGGTTCTCGATACGCTTCTGACCAACCGCTTTGCCGCATTCCCGATTATGCTCCTGATGCTCCTCGGGATACTCTATATCACCGTCGTGGGCGCAAATAAGCCCTCGGAATGGCTTTCCTCGCTCTTTTCCGTTATCGGGAATTTTCTGAGCGGTGCGCTTTCTTTCCTGCCCGATATAATCCGCGGCGCGCTCGTTGACGGCGTATACGGTACGCTTTCAAGGGTCGTATCGGTCATGCTTCCGCCTATGGCGATATTCTTTCCGCTTTTTACGCTTGCGGAGGATTTCGGGCTGCTTCCGAGGCTCGCCTTTAACCTTGACCGCTGCTTTGCCTGCTGCGGAAGCTGCGGAAAGCAGGCGCTGACGATGTGCATGGGGCTCGGCTGCAATGCGGTCGGCGTCACGGGCTGCCGCATCATCCCGGGCAGAAAGGAAAGGCTAATCGCAATCCTCACCAACTGCTTTGTGCCCTGCAACGGCAGATTTCCCCTGCTCATTGCCGTTATAACGCTGTTCTTTGCGGGGAGCGGCGGCATAACCTCCGCGCTGATGCTCGCGGCTTCCATAATACTATCCGTGCTCGTGACGCTTGCGGTATCGTTTTTCCTAAGCCGAACGCTTTTCCGTTCGCAGCCCTCGCATTTCATACTCGAGCTTCCTCCGTACCGCAAGCCCAAGGTCGGCGAGGTCATTGTAAGGAGCATACTGGATCGGACCTTGAAAATCCTCGGCCGCGCCGCCGTCGTTGCTGCCCCTGCCGGGCTCATCATCTTCGTACTTTCAAATATCGTTATCGGAAATGCAAGCGTCCTTTCCCATATCTGCGCCTTTCTCGATCCGCTCGGCAGGTTCATGGGGCTTGACGGCAGCATACTCACCGCATTCATACTGAGCTTTCCGGCAAATGAGCTCGTCCTTCCCCTGCTCGGCATGCTCTATTCATCCTCATCCCTCCTTTCCGACCTTTCCCTGCCTGCGCTCGGCGGACTGCTCATCGAAAACGCATGGACTGTGCGGACTGCCCTTTGCTTCCTCATCTTCACCCTCTTTCACTGGCCCTGCAGCACCACGCTGCTGACGGTAAAGAAGGAAACGGGCAGCAGGGGACTGACGGCGCTTGCCTTCCTAATCCCGACCGCAGTCGGCATCCTTCTGTGCGCGGCGGTAAAGCTCCTGCTTCCTTGACAAGAATCGGGCTTATATGTTATACTGTTTCCGTAAATATTGGATTAACAGCAGTACCCCCTGACGACAATTAAAACGGAGGCAGATATGAAAAAGATTATATGTGTTTTGAGCGTTCTTCTTCTCATCTTTCTTACCGCATGCGGAGGCACGGCTGTCGGCCGTTATGAATCGGAGGATTATGCTTTCGATAAGCTCACATTCTCCGATTCCGCGCGAATGGTTTATATCGGAAATAATGAGCTTGTAATCAGCGAGGATGCCGTTTCGGGAAGCTCAAGGCTGCTCACGACCCGTGTCGTTGACCTCGGCAAGGCAAAAGTGACCGAAACCCGAAGGTATAAGCATGATGCGGAGTATGAATACAGGCTTTCTCCCGTTCGCTATGATGGCGGCAGGCTCGTTTACGAGGTCTATTTCAGCAATCCCGATTACTATTTCGGCAGTTCCGAGCCCATGCCCGAATTCTTCCTTATCGGAAGCATAAAATCGAAAAAGCTTGAGGAATTCCGCGTTCAATCCTGCGCCGGCGTTTTCAGCTTCGATTGCAGCAAGTATTATTACCCTCTTGACAATACCGTTTACTGCACCGATGTCAAAACGGGCGCAACCGAGGTCTTTGCGGAGTTCCCCTCCGACAGCACGCTGAGCTTTGCTTCAAGGGTCAATGCGGACGGCAGCATTTATTCCCTCAGCGTCAATCCCCACGGCGGCGACAGCTATTACTGCCATCTCGACCTCAATACCGGCAAGGTGTCCAATGCCGTCTTCAGGGGCAGCAATGCCCGTAATATCGGGGAGATCGGGGATTACACGGTTATTCTCAAATACCCCAATGACGATGAAGGCCCCCTGACCGAGCAAATCTATCTCATCAATAATTCCGGTCACGCAGGCGACAGCTCCTTCTATATCGACATCGGCACCGCCTTATCGACCCATGATCTCCTGATTGAATATGCCGATGTCAAGCTGTATTCCTCGGGCTATCTCGTCATCCTCAATTCCTCGGACGGCAATTACCGGCTGAAGATAGGCTTAATCGGCTCCGATTTTGCGGAGTTCGCGGATATAAGCTCCTTGGGAAGGCTCAACGCCCTGACCTCTGCCGCCTATGCCGATGATGTTTCCGTCGGCGATAGTACGGGCGTTTTCGCCTTTATCCTTGACGGAAAGCTCCATATCGTGAATCCCGCTGTGCTCAATTTCATCACCAAGATTCCATTGCAGAGGCTTCCCTATGTCAATCTGAAGCTCGGCTGAGCCGAATCCCGGCTTTCCCCGTTTTCCTAAATATACAGGGCTGTATCAAGCTTTGTTTGATACAGCCCCTTTTTCATGCCTTTTCATGCTTATAATGCGCTTTATGCTTCCTGCCTTTATTTCATCAGCATTTCCTTCAAATCCTCAACGGTTTCGGCAATAAAATCCGCCCCTGCGCCCGTCAGCTCCTCTCGCGAGCCGAAGCCGTAGAGCACGCCTATGCTCGGAAGGGAGGTCTCCTTCGCGCCCTCTATATCGTAGCAGCGGTCGCCGACCATGACGGCATTTGCGCCCCGCGGATGGAGGTTAGTCCTTATCTCCGGGCAAAAATCCAGCACCGCAGAAATTATCTCGCGCTTACCGGGGCGTTTATCATCAAGGGTATTGCCGAATACTCCCGTAAAATACTTCGATACCCCGAAATGCTCGAGTATCCTTTCGGTATAGATCTCGGGCTTGCCCGTGGCAACGAAGAGCTTTTTGCCGCTTTCGGTGAGCTCTTTCAGCATTTCCTCAATGCCGCCATACAGCCCGTTCTCGAAAAGCCCCGTTACGCTGAAGCGTTCGCGGTAATATTCCGTTGCCTGCTTCGCTTCCTCATCCGAAAGCCCGAAAAAGGCTTTGAAGGAATATGCGAGCGGCGGCCCGATGAATTTTTTGAGCTCCGCTCTGTCCGCAACCTTGATGCCGAATTTCGAAAGCGCATATTCGACGCAGCTCGTGATGCCGGGTGCGGAATCTGTCAGCGTGCCGTCAAGATCGAACAGTATATAATCAAACATATCTTTCTCCCATCAGTCCAGTATTCCGTCCTTATCGCCCAGGGTCTCCGGAGCGACCGCCTCAAGGCGTTTGAAATAATAGGTCATTATCTCCTCTATTGCGCCTGCGGAGGATGAGCCCGAAAGCCCGTTCGGGATACAGACGCATATGGCTATCTCGGGAGCATCGTTGGGAGCAAAGGCAACGAACCAGCTCGTATTCTGAATATCTATCGTTACGTTTCCGACCTGCGCCGAGCCCGTTTTGCCCGAGATGCGCTCAAGATAACCCATCTCCGCAAATTCTTCCGAGAATGCGCTGGCAGCGGTACCGCCGTCCTCGGGGGAGACAACGCCTGCCATGCCCCTTCTGATGGCGTCCCAATATTCCTCGGGCGCCTCGATACGGTTCTTGACCGTGGGTTCAACCTTGAGGACGGTATTTCCGTCACAATCAATAATCCTTGAAACGATGTGGGCGTCATAGACCGTACCGCCGTTAGCGATGGCAGCGGCATACCTTACCGCCGCTACGGGCGTTACGAGCAGAATGCTCTGCCCGATGCCGGTACGAATCGTATATGAGCTTTTCCACTGGAGCTCGTTGAGCAGGCTCGTTATCTCGTTGACCCAGCCCTTGGAACGGGTGATGCCGTCCGGAATTCCCAGCTCCTCGCTGAGTATCGTCCTGATGGCGGCGCCCTTGCCGACAAGGGAACCATCCTGAAGCTGCATCAGCTTATCCGCACAGACCTCTATTGCGGCGCGGTCGCTTTCGACGCCGCGCTCATGCTGATAGCCCTCAAGCATGGTGCAGAGCTTATTGAATACGAGCAGGGGAATGCTCGTCTTCTGCTCGTTATGGAGCTTGGTATTATCGTAAAGCGCCGCCTGTCCGCCGATGATTCCGGCGGTCTCGCCCGTCAGCTCGATGCCCGTATAGCTGTCAAGCCCGAACCTGCTCGCCCAGTACTGCAATTTATCAATACCCAGCCTGTTCGCAATCTCGCAGAAATAGTAGTTGCAGGAGTTCTTCAGCGCCTCGATAACGGTCTGGTCCGCATGGCGATCGGGCCTTGTCGTCCAGCACTTAACGGGGTTGCTTAGGATGAGCTCGCCTGTTTCGGGGTCGCGAAGGTAGTATGGGGATTCATCGCTTATCGTTTCGCCGAGCGTCGTTGCGCCCTCGATGAGCCCTGCAAAGCCCGTACACATCTTGAATATCGAGCCGGGAGCGAGCTTCATTGAGATGGCCTTGTTCCTCGTCGGGGTCGTGAGAGAGGCATATTCATTCGTATAGAGGAATTCCGCCTGTTCGGGCGTCAGCCCCGAAATGAACCAGTTGGGATCGTATGAAGGATACGATGCCATTGCGAGCACCTCGCCCGTATTGACATCCATCACGACTATTGCGCCCGTCTTTGCTGTCTGTATATCCGTGTACTCGGCATAGTCGCCGTCATAGACGCCGTCGCCGTCCGGGTCTATCTTTGCCTGCTGCTTTTCGTTGATGCTGTTTATGACGTGTTCGAGCGCGGCCTCCGTTACGAGCTGGAGCTGAAGATCTATGGATAGGGTAACGTCATCGCCGTCCGTGGGCTCCGTCCTTCCGATGACCTCGATAACGGACATATTAGCATTGGTACGCAGCCTTATCTCGCCGTGATGCTCGGTGGAATTGCCCGTCAGATACTCCTCCATCGTCGCTTCGATGCCCGAAACTCCGACCATGCTGTCACGGGCATAGCCGAGATCGAGGTAGTATTCAAGGTTATCCTCGCTAAGGCTCTGGCAGTAGCCGAGGATATGCGCGGCGGTCGTGCCGTAGGGGTAGACCCTTACGGTGCTCTTTACCGTGCTTATGCCTTCAAGCTTGAGCATTTCAAGCTCCGCAACCGCTGCCATGCTTACATCATACGCTATGGTGATAGGTTCATAGCTCTTATAATCGTTGAGCAGAACCTCCTGACGAATCGAGATAACCTTAACAGCCTCATCGAAGGTCAGGTCGGAGGGTATGAACCATGATTTCCGAAGACTGAGATACGCATCCTCCGCGCTTATCCATTCGCTCGTATCCTTTTCGCTGCCGTCGGAATTCTTCGGAATGACGAAGCCGCAGGCATTGCAGAAATTGCGGTAGCGAGAGATGCTCGCCTTTTCGCTCGAGGTGCCGAAATCATAGTATAATTCGCCCTGCTCGTTCTTTTTGATATAACAGGTATCTATGGTTTCGCCTCCGTTGCGCTCGATGACCTCAATGGCGCTGATGAGCGATTCGGTATATACCGCGCTGTCATAATTCGAGCGTTTATCTCCGTCTCGGAGGAATTCCACGTTGTAGCTCGTTTCGTCATACGCGAGCACAAGCCCGTTTCGGTCGTAGATACTGCCGCGCTTGCCGCGAAGAGTTATCGTATTGACGGAGCTCTTCTGCGAATTCAGATAATAGCTTTCACCTTCAATAATTGTGAGCGCATACAGCTCCTTTATAAGAAGCCCGAACATGATGAGAAGCACGAGCGCAAGTATCGCAAAACGAACCTGCTTTCCCGAAAGCTTCCCCTCCGAGCCCCTGTTCTTTTTAAGCGTAAACCGCTTTTTTCTCTTTCTTTCCATTCTCTAATCTTCCTCTTGCCGGAGCATATCCGCTCTTTCAACGGGCGTACCGCCCTTTCGCGCTATCAGATACAGCCCTGCGCACAGAAGCCCCGTCAGTATCGCGGACGGAAGCATATGCGTGCCGAGCAGCGCCGCATAGCCCGTGACCTGCCTGCCCATGAGCTTACAGAATGCATAGACGATATTCTCTCTCAAAAAAACAAGTACAGCCGCTGTCACTCCGGGGATAACGGCATTATCGGCAAAATATTTACCCCTCAGGCAGCCTCCGGCAAGCGCGGTCAGCGCAAGCATTGCAGCCGTCCAGCCGACATACGGATTGGCAACGGCGTCTATGACAAGGCCGAGTATGAGCCCCGAAAGCGCCATCGGTACAATGCCGTAGGCAAGCGCAAGCGCCGCAAAGACTGCGGTCAGGCAGTCCGGCGCGTACTTGGTGATGCCGAGAAGATCAAAGACCCAGAAATCGAGGATGAGTGCGGCAATTATGAAAATTATCGGTACCCATCGCTTTTTCATTGCTCGGCTCCCTCGCCGAGGATGACGGCGACCTCCTCAAGATGCATGAAATCCACGGAGGGCGTTATAATCGCGCTCACCTCGCCGCCGATCATGACCTCCTTAACGGTCCCGACGATAAGCCCCTTGGGGTATATGCCGCCCATTCCGCTCGTCACCACGGTATCGCCGGGGGTGAGGTTGGTGCGGTCGGTCGGGAGATAGTAAAGCTCCATAACCGCCTCATCGCTGCTGCCGTCAAGGATACCCCTTGCCATGCAGTTATCGCGCGTGCGCTCGACGAGTATGGGTACGGTGGAGGAGGAATCTATAATGCTCGTGACCTTGCACCAGTCATAGCCCACCTCTGTGACCCTGCCTACAAGCCCATCCGAGCATATCACCGCCATATCCACATCGACGCCCTTATTCGTGCCGGCATTAAGCGTCAGCGTTCTGAACCAGATACCGGTCGATTTTGCAATGACCCTCGCCGTGCAGAGCTCGTAATTTCCGATGCTCGAAGAATAATTGAGAAGCTCACTGAGCCTTTCGTTCTCAAGCCGCATCTCCTCAAATTCACTTCTCATCTGTTCGTACAGCGCAAGCTCTCCTCTCAGCCTTTCATTCTCGCGGTCGGCATCGGTGGTATTAAAAAGGTTGCGGAAAAAGGACTCGATGGCATCGGATGCCTTCGCAGCCGCGCCCTCGATCGGAGTAACTATGCTCGCTATGCCGTTTTTGAGCCAATTTGAAACCGCGCTGCCGTTTGTCACGATAATCAGCACCGTCAGTAGAATGACCGCAATCAGCGTAATGACGAGCGGTTTTTTGCTGCTTCCGCCTGACTTCATAACAGCCGCCCCCCTTAATAGAAATTTAACCATCGGAAATGGGTTCGATCGAACCTTCCACGGATAGCATTATACCCGATTATTCCTTTGTTTTCAAGGTTGTTTTGCTTTCCCTGCAAACAGGCCTTGCTTTCTGAATATTATTATTGAAATATTTATCCGCTTTTTCGAATCATGTGACAAATAATTCGTTCTTTTCCGTAAATTCCGCAAAATCAGTGTTGACAATAATATAGTATCGGTTTATAATAATATTGGTCGTATATGGTAAACGATATTAACCTAAATGTAATTCAATCCAAGATCAAAGAAAGAGAGAAAGATTATGGAACTTAAAGACATCGCAGAAGAAATGCAGCAAAGATCAATGGCAGCAAGGGACTGGGTCTTCCAGGTGCTTCGCACCGCAATCATCCGCGGTGTTCTGCCCGGTGGTATGCCCCTCCGCCAGGATGAGATCTCCGCGCAGCTCAGCGTCAGCCACATTCCCGTCAGGGAAGCCTTCCGTCAGCTTGATGCGCAGGGTCTTGTACGCATCTACCCCAACAGGGGTGCCGTCGTCACCAAGCTCACCCGTGATGAGCTTGAGAACGCAATGGATACCCGTATCATCCTTGAGATGGGCGCTATCCGTGCAGCCATCCCCCTCATGACCGATAAGTACATCGAGAAGGCTGCCGGCATTCTCGAAGAGTGCGATGCGGAGACCGATGCAAATAAGCTTGAGGATCTCAACCTCGCATTCCATTTTGCGCTTTATGAAGCGACCGGCAATACCTTCCTGCTCCAGCTCATCGAGCAGCTGCATGCGAATGTTGACCGCTATGTCCGTCCCTATTATTCCGCGACCGAGGTCAGCAGCCAGACCCGCAGCGAGCATTATAAGCTTCTCGATGCCTGCCGCAGCGGAGACAGCGAATATGCTGCCGCCATCCTCCGCACCCATCTTGAAAAGACCAAGGTTCTCTCCCTCAATTCCCCCCTCCTTCAGAACTGAGAATCGGAGAGAAACCGTCCTGCCGCCCGCCGGGCGGCAGTTTTGCTTTGTTTCAAAAATCCCGCTATGCGCTTTTGCCGATATATCCCCGAAAAATTGCGGAAAAAGCTTGAAATAGCAGGATGCGTATGCTAAAATACCCCGGCTATGGAAACTAAAGAACTTAAAAATACCCGACAGGGTCAGAACAAAATGGGCACTCAGCCCATAGGGAAGCTCCTTTTCGGAATGAGCATACCCCTTGTGATTTCAATGCTCGTGCAGGCATTGTACAATGTTGTCGATAGCTATTTCGTTTCAAATATGGAGCTTATCGGCAATAAGGCGCTCAATGCTATCTCCCTTGCTTACCCGATACAGATGCTTATGGTGGCATTCTCCGTGGGTACGGGCGTGGGCATGAACGCATATATCTCTCGCTGCCTCGGCATGGGCGATCATGAAAGGGCGGATAGGGGAGCGGCAAACGGCATGCTGCTGCTGTTCGTGACAAGCCTCGTATTTACGGCGCTCGGGTTCTTTACCGAACCCTTTTTCAAGCTCTTTACGGATGATCCCGAGATTCTCGAGCTCGGCACGAGCTACCTCCGCATCTGCATGATCTTCTGCCTCGGCATATTTATCCAGATCGGCGGCGAGAGGATATTGCAGGGCATGGGCAAGAATAACCTCTCCATGATAGCGCAGCTCGTCGGTGCGGTCACGAATATCGTGCTCGACCCGATGCTCATCTACGGCATAGGCTTCTTCCCCGAGCTCGGCATGCGCGGCGCAGCCGTTGCAACCGTTATCGGTCAGTGGCTCGGCATGGTGATAGCCTTGCTTCTCGTCATCTGCGGCAAGCATGAGGTGACTTTGAAGCTCAAAAATTTCCGTCCCGATAAAAAGACCGTTGCGGAGATATACCGCGTGGGTGCGCCGTCGATAATAATGCAGTCGATAGGTTCGGTCATGACCGTCGGCCTAAATGCAATATTCTCACGCATCCTTGCCGGCGAAACGGGCGTTTCGATAACGGGCGTATACTTCAAGATACAGTCCATAATCTTCATGCCTGTATTCGGCATGACCAATGCAGCAATGTCCATAATGGCATTCAACTACGGCGCAGCCAACCGCAGGCGGCTCATGAGGGCATTAAAGCTCACCATCATTTCTGCGGTACTGATTATGCTCGCAGGTGTGCTTATATTCGAGCTCGCGCCCGAAAGGATTGTAGCCCTATTCGATAAGAACGGCTCGCTCACAGAGCCCGGCGCACATGCTTTCAGGATAATCTGCCTGCATTTCCCAATCGCCGCAATCGGCATCAGCCTTTCGACCTTCTTCCAGAGCCTCGGCAGGGGCATCCACAGCATGGTTATGTCCATCCTCCGTCAGCTCGGCGTTCTGCTGCCTTCCGCACTCATCCTTGCTCTCATCTTCCGCAGTGTCGATGCGGTCTGGTGGTGCTTTATTGTGGCGGAGTTCGCTTCCGTCGGCTACGGCAGTATCGTCTATAAAAAGCTTTGGAAAAATGAGCTTTCGCTCATCCCCGAGGGTGCGGAATAGCATTTATCTGCCCACTTAACGGGAAGCCCATATCCTCGGAAATATCCGATAAATGCCAAGCCGCTTCATCCATCGAGCGGCTTTTTGCCGGGATTTATGAAGCTCCGGTTTTTGATTTATTAAGGAAGTGCAAAATAATCCAAAATAAAAGTAAATTCTGCGGAATACTCGCCGCAGGCAAGTTGACAAGGGTACAAAATTACTTTATAATAAACTGAAATCATGCGCAGATACGTTCTGCGCGCGATTACCACGGTACACCCCTCTTTCGGGGTATCGTAAACTTTAAGGAGGCATACCATGTCTGAAACCGTACACCTCACTCCTGAGGGCTATAAGGCGTTAGAGGAGAAATTGGAGTATCTTAAAAACGTTCGCAGAGCTGAGATTACCGATGAAATCGCCGTTGCGCGTTCCTTCGGCGACCTGAGCGAGAATGCGGAATACGATGCCGCAAAGGATGCTCAGGCGCATAACGAGCTTGAGATCGCGGAGCTGACCCTTACGCTCAAAAATGCTGTCATAATAGATGAGACCCATAACGATTCCAATACCGTCAGCATGGGCTCGCTCGTCAGGATCAGGTTCATTGACCTCGGCATGGAGGATGAATACAAGATAGTTGGTTCCGCTGAGGCGGATATGAATGCAAATCCCAAGCGTATCAGCAATGACTCCCCCGTCGGAGGAGGGCTTCTCGGCAAAAAGGTCGGCTCCGAGGTCGATATTACGGCTCCCGGCGGCGTGATGAAGATAAAGATTTTGGGGATCAATAATTAGAGGTAATTTATGGAAGAATACATCAGCGAAAATATTACAAATTCTGCCCAAGAGATGAGCGAGCTGCTCAGAATCAGGCGCGAAAAGCTCAGCTCCATGTGCGAAGCAGGCAAGGACCCGTATGCCGCGGTAAAGTTCGACCGCAGCGCGTACAGCACGGACGTCAAGGAGAATTATTCCGATTACGAGGAAAAGGAAGTTGCCTTAGCAGGCCGTATGATGTCAAAGCGCATCATGGGCAAGGCAAGCTTTGCTTCCATCCGTGATGCAAAGGGCGATATCCAGATCTACGTCCGCCGTGACGACGTGGGCGAGGAGAGCTATGCTGATTTCAAGGCCTACGATATCGGCGATATCATCGGCATCAGAGGCAAGGTCTTCACCACCAAGACGGGCGAAATCTCCATCCATTGCAGCAGCATCGAGATGCTCAGCAAATCCCTTCGTCCCCTTCCGGAGAAGTTCCACGGCCTGACCGACGTGGATACCCGTTACCGCCGGAGGTATCTTGACCTCATCATGAATCCCGATGTCAGGGAGACCTTTATCAAGCGCAGCAGGATTACTGCGGAGATAAGGAATTACCTGAATTCACAGGGCTTTATCGAGGTCGAAACCCCCATCCTCGGCACGGTTGCGAGCGGTGCGAATGCCCGTCCGTTCATCAGTCATTATAACGCGCTCGATATGGAAGTCTATATGCGCATCGCCACGGAGCTTCCGCTCAAGATGTGCATCGTCGGCGGGCTTGAAAAGGTTTATGAGATTGGTCACCAGTTCCGCAATGAAGGCATGGACGCGACCCATAACCCCGAGTATACCAGCCTTGAGCTTTACCAGGCATATACCGATTATCACGGAATGATGGAGCTTGCCGAAAATCTGCTCTCACACTGCGCAATGAAGGTTCTCGGCACGACAAAGCTCAGCTTCCGCGGGCTCGATATCGACCTCACTCCGCCGTTCCGCCGCCAGAGCATGAACGATGCTGTTTTGGAGCATACGGGCGTTGATTTCTACGCCTGCCGCGACGGTGCGGAAGCCATCGAGAAGGCAAAGTCGCTCGGTCTTGAAATCGAGGATAAGACCGCTTCCATCGGCAAGGTGCTGTTTAAGGCATTCGATGAATTCGTCGAGGATAAGCTCATTCAGCCCACATTCATCATCGACTATCCCGTCGAGGTATCTCCGCTCACCAAGCGCAAGAAGGATAATCCCGGTCTTGTCGAGAGGTTCGAGCTTTTCATCGGCGGCGCGGAATACTGCAACGCATTCAGCGAGCTTAACGACCCTATCGACCAGCGTTCGAGGTTCGAGCAGCAGGCGCAGGAGAAGGCAAAGGGCGATGATGAGGCAATGCCCATAGACGAGAACTTTATCGCAGCTCTCGAATACGGCATGCCCCCGACCGGCGGCATCGGCTTCGGTATCGACCGAATAATGATGCTCCTCACCGATTCCCCGACCATCAGGGACGTGCTTCTGTTCCC
>SAMEA3663260__coassemble_69_pt1 | contig 28616 bp, 26 predicted proteins | sample SAMEA3663260__metabat2_high_PE_019 | metagenome-assembled genome bin SAMEA3663260 (sample SAMEA3663260) | pig gut metagenome | biome: pig gut; feature: pig-associated habitat; material: faeces | place: China | collected 2013
CGAAAGCGAGGGCTTCATCTACGCCGCCGATGCATACAAAAAGCAGCATTTCTCCGATGCGCCGAAGGAACTGCGGAGCTATATCAACGTTCGCAGCTTTGCATGGGAAAAGAGCTTCGGCGGAGTAAGGGAGCTTATCGAGCCGAGCAATATCGAAGCAAGGCTCAAGCATGAATTTGAGCTGCTTAAACCCATGTATACCTACATCAACAGCATCTCAAAGACCGAGGAGGGTGAAGAGAATGAAGAATAAGCCCGAGCTGCTTGCGCCGGCAGGCAATATGGAAAGGCTCAAAACGGCAGTCCACTTCGGTGCCGATGCCGTTTATATCGGGACTACCGCATTTTCGCTCCGGAACCTTGCGGATAATTTCACCCTTGATGAGGTTGCCGAGGCAGTCAAATACTGCCATGAACGCAATGTCAGGGTCTATGTCACTGTCAACGCATTCATGCGTGATGAGGATCTGACGAATCTTCCCGAGACGATAGCCGCACTTGATAAGGCAGGGGTTGATGCGCTCATCATCAACGACCCCTCCGTCATACGCATTGCAAGGCGCGTTGCTCCTTCCCTTTCCCTGCATCTGAGCACCCAAGCCAACACCCTCAACAGCGAGGCTGCGCTTTTCTGGCACGAGCAGGGCATCGAGCGCATCGTGCTTGCACGCGAGCTTACGCTCGGCGAGATAAAGGAAATGCGTAAAAAGCTCCCCGAAACTCTGGAGCTTGAAGCCTTCGTACACGGCGCAATGTGCGTGAGCTATTCGGGAAGATGCCTTCTCAGCAACTACATCGCAGGCCGTGACAGCAACAAGGGCGAATGCGTACAGCCCTGCCGCTGGTCATATGAGGTACGCGAGCGCGGCTCAAGCGGAGAATATTTCACCCTCGTATCGGAGCGTAACGGCAGCTTCATACTCAATTCGCGCGATATGTGCATGATTGATCATCTTGACGAAATCGCGGATGCAGGCATCGTCAGCCTGAAAATCGAGGGCAGAATGAAGTCGATACTCTATGTTGCCACCGTCGTAAATGCCTACCGCATGGCGCTTGACGGCTGCGATATGGACGCCGTCCGCAATGAGCTGAACCAAGTCAGCCACAGGCCCTATACCACGGGCTTCATGCTCGGCGAATACGGTAAGGATACATTCGGCGCCGAGATGATGGCGCCCGATTCCGGCGGCTACGTCCAGGACTTCCAGATCTCCGCAGTCGTCCTCGATTATGATGCGGAAAAGGGTATTGCTCACATCGAGCAGCGCAACCGTTTCTTTGTCGGGGACGAGCTTCTGATACTCTCCCCTAAGGATGTCGGAAGAAGCTTCACCGTTACGAGCATCGTAAACGATGAGGGCGAAAGCATGGACTCCGCGCCGCATCCCTGCGAAAGCCTGTATATTGGCTGCTCCGAGGTCGTCAAGGCCGGAGATATTCTGCGTAAACGCAGCTGAAAAGGTAAGGCTGTCAAAATATCCCGTTTTTGCTGTTGCCCAATCGGAGCTTAAATGCTATAATGAGCGGTGTTCGTAAAAAACAAAGCATAGGTTAAGGAAATTTTGCTTTCCTTTCCGCTTTTAATCAAAATAATTCTGCATAAACTAACTAAATCAAACCCGGAGGATCAAATAATGGCAAAGCTTTCAGTCAAAGATGTTCCCGTACAGGGCAAGCGCGTACTTGTCAGGGTCGATTTTAACGTACCCCTTGACGAAAACCAGGTTATCACCGACGAGAGCCGTATCGTGGGCGCACTGCCGACGATAAAGTATCTCCTTGAGAACGATGCAAAGATCATTCTCTGCTCGCATCTCGGCAGGCCCAAGGGAAAATTCGTACCCGAAATGAGCCTTGCTCCCGTTGCAAAGAGGCTTCGCGAGCTGCTGCCCGAGACCAATATCATCTTCGCAAACGACGTTATCGGCGAGGATGCCAGGAAAAAGGCTTCCGAGCTCAAGGAGGGCGAAATCCTGCTTCTTGAAAACCTCCGCTTCCATGCCGAGGAGGAGAAGAACGATCCCGAATTCGCAAAGGCTCTCGCTTCCTTTGCCGACCTCTATGTTTCCGATGCCTTCGGCACCGTTCACCGCGCACATGCTTCCACCGAGGGCGTTGCCCATTACCTGCCGGCAGTCTGCGGCTTCCTCATCGAGAAGGAGCTCAGCTTCATGGGTAAGGCGCTTGCGGACCCCGACCGTCCCTTCGTTGCGCTGCTCGGCGGCAAGAAGGTCGGCGATAAGATAGGAGTTATCCGCAATCTTCTCGATAAATGCGATACTCTCCTCATCGGCGGCGGTATGAGCTACACCTTCTACAAGGCAATGGGCTGCAATATCGGTACTTCCGTACTCGATGAAGCAAGCATAGATCTTGCTTCCTCCCTGCTCGAAGAAGCAAAGGCCAAGGGCGTTGAGCTGATGCTGCCCGTGGACTGCGTTATCGGCAAGGATTTCTGCAATGATACCGAGATCAGGACCGTCGCATACGATGCCATTCCCGATGGTTATATGGGTATGGATATAGGCCCTGCGACCATAGAGAAGTACGCTTCAATCATCCGCGAAGCAGGTACGGTCGTATGGAACGGACCCTTCGGCGTATTTGAATTCGATAATTTCGCACACGGCACGGAGGCTATCGCGCGCGCATGCGCCGACTGCAAGGGCATTACCATCATCGGCGGCGGCGATTCGGCATCCGCTATCAATAAATTCGGTCTCAGCGACAAGATGGATCATATCTCCACCGGCGGCGGCGCGAGCCTCGAATTCCTCGAAGGCAAGACCCTTCCCGGCGTTGCATGCCTCATGGATAAGCCCGTAAGGCGTAAGCTTATCGCAGGCAACTGGAAAATGAATATGAACCGTGACGAAGCTAAGGAGCTTATCTCCGAGCTCATTCCCCTCGTGACCGATGCGGACTGCGATATAGTCATCTGTCCCCCGTTCGTGGATCTCTGCTGCGCCGCAAAGAAGCTTCAGGGAACCAATATCCATCTCGGCTCCCAGAATATCCACTGGGCGGCAAAGGGCGCTTTCACCGGTGAGATCAGCGCCGATATGCTCAAGAACATCGGCGTCGAATACGCTATCATCGGCCACAGCGAGCGCAGGCAGTACTTCGGCGAGACCGACGAAACCGTCAATATGCGCGTCAAGGCTGCGCTCGAAAACGGCATTCTCCCGATCGTTTGCGTCGGCGAGACCCTGGATCAGCGCGAAGCAGGCATTACCGATACCTTCCTCGCTTCCCAGGTTCGTGCGCTCTATCAGGGCATTGAAAAGGAAGCCGCTGAGCGCATAGTTATCGCATACGAGCCCATTTGGGCGATCGGCACGGGCAAGACCGCCACCGACGAGGAAGCAAACCGCACTATCGGCGCAATCCGCAAGGTCATATCCGAGCTCTACGGCTTCGAGTTTGCCCGGCATACCCGTATTCTCTACGGCGGCAGCATGAATGCCAAGAATGCCGCAGGGCTTAAATCCATGCCCGAGATCGACGGCGGTCTTATCGGCGGCGCAAGCCTCAAGGCCGAGGACTTTGCGAAGGTCATCAAAGCATAAATTCCGTACCCTCAGCACACATGCGTGCGAATACCCACATTACCTAACGAGAAGATTAAACTAAGTGAACAAGCTTACTGCACTGATAATCCTTGACGGCTTCGGATACCGCAAGGAAAGAAAAGGAAATTCCATAGCCATACAGGGAGCGCCTAATATCCACTCCCTTATGGCGCTTTATCCCGATACCCTCATAAGCGCATCCGGCGTAGACGTCGGGCTTCCGGAGGGACAGATGGGCAATTCCGAGGTCGGGCACCTCAACATAGGCGCCGGCAGGATCGTCTATCAGGATCTTTTGCGCATCACCACCGCTGTCCGTGACAACAGCATAGCATCAAACTCCGCTATTCTCGGAGCTATCGAGAACTGCAAAGAGCATGATTCCGCTCTGCATTTTTACGGTCTCCTTTCAGACGGCGGCGTACACAGCCATATCGAGCATCTCTTTGCGCTGCTGAGGCTTGCTAAGGCCAACAAGCTCAAAAAGGTCTATATCCACTGCTTCATGGACGGCAGGGACACTCCGCCCAAGAGCGGAAGCCGTTATCTTGCAAGGCTTCAGGCGACGCTTGACAGCATTGAGTGCGGCAAAATAGCGACCGTTATCGGGCGATACTATGCTATGGACAGGGATAACCACTATGACCGCATCGAAAAGGCCTATAATGCAATGGTATTCGGTGAGGGCAACAGGTTTTCATCCGCCGATGAAGCCATCCATGCTTCTTACGATGCCGGCTTGACCGATGAATTCATGCTCCCTTCCGTTATCACAAACCCCGACGGCAGTCCTGTGGCGACCATAAAGGAGAATGACAGCATCCTTTTCTTCAATTTCCGTCCCGACCGCGCAAGGGAGATCACTCATTGCTTCATAGATGAGGTCTTTGATAAGTTTGAGCGCAAAAACGGTTATTTCCCCGTGCATTACGTTTGCTTCACTCAATATGACGCTGCCTTTAACGACAGGGTGGATATTGCATTCCGTTCGGAGACCCCTAAGAATACCCTTGCGGAGCACCTTTCCCGTCTCGGTAAAACGCAATTCCACATCGCCGAAACGGAGAAGTATGCCCACGTCACCTTCTTCTTCAACGGCGGCGTTGAAAAGCCGTACCCCGGAGAGAAGCGCGAGCTGATACCCTCCCCTGCCGTACCCACCTACGACCTCAAGCCCGAGATGAGCGCATACGAGGTCACGGAAAGGGCCTGCGAGGTCATAGATTCCGGCAGGTTCGATTTCATGGTGCTCAATTTTGCGAACCCCGATATGGTGGGTCATACAGGGAACCTTGAAGCCGCAGTCAAGGCGGTTGAAGCCGTGGATATTTGCGTAAAGAAGGTCGTCGATCATATTCTCGCGCACGGCGGCGAATGCCTTATCACTGCCGATCACGGGAACTGCGAGCGCATGATCTCCGAAAACGGCGCACCGTTCACCGCGCATACGAGCAATCCCGTGCCGCTTATCTTCGTTTCAAACGATATACGCAACCGCAGATTCTACGGCGGCGGCAGGCTCTGCGATATTGCACCGACCATCCTCAATATGATGGGGCTGCCCGTTCCGAAGGAGATGACGGGGCGCAATCTGCTGGTGAGCGACCTCAGGATGTAGGAATAAATATGTTAAAAATAATCAAGTAAACACAAACGACCGACCCGATAGCGGGACGGTCGTTTCGCTTTATGTATGTTCATTTGTCAGAAGCCGAATATGAGCGCAACGAGGCGGAAGCCCCAGTTGGCAGCAACGCCGGCTACGAGACCGCCGACGGTGTGGCTTGCGATTGCTTTGCCCGAAAGATCGGAACGGCCGAGGGCTGCCATCATGGAAACATGGGTGCTGAGATAACCGCTCCAGCACATGCACATTGCTGTAAAGACCGCAACATCGTGTGCATCGGCTGCGCCGGTCGCGAGCATTTCCGGAATGAGGCCGATTGCTGCGCCTGCGGAACCGAGGGCGGTAATCGGTACTGCGATAGCTTCGCCGGAAGCAAAGCCGAACAGCGGCTTCAGTATGAACTGTATCTTATTCGCAAGGTAAGGAATGAGCCCGATGCCCTCATAGGCTGCGCCGACATAGCCCGATTCGGAGCTGCCGAAGGTCAGCATCATGACGATGGTGCAGATTATGAGCACGCCCGGAATGATGCTTATGCCTATCTTGACGCCGCTGCTGCCGCCTGCCATGAGGCAGTCCATAATGCGCATGCCGAGCTTTTTCTTATTTTCGGCAGCATCCTTTTCCCTCTCGCCGATGACTTCCGAGGGGATGAGATCGCATTCCGCTTCGGTGCCGAAAATCTTTTTTGTTTTCATGAGCATCAGTCTTGTGCTTACAATACTTCCGATGACTGCGCCGAAAAGACCCACGAGCACTGCTGCGCCGAGATTGCCGTAGCCCTGACCGGCATAGCCGAGAATGGAGGTGCAGACGATGAGGCCCATGCCGAAGGAGGTACCGAGGTTGGTAAGAGCGTAAATCTGATACTTTTTGAAGTGCTTGCGGAAGCCCTTATCATCTGCAAGCGAGAGGATTGCAGGGTTATCTGAAAGGAAGGTCGTCAAAACTCCGAGCGCTGCGGCTCCTGGAAGGCCGTAAATGGGCTTCATCAGCGGAGAAAGAATCTTATTGATAAGGTCGATAACTCCGAATTCCGAAAGCAGAGCGGATATTGCCCCCATCAGCACGGCTATTGCCATTATGTAAAGCACCGTGTCGATAAGAAGCTGATAAGCTGTCTTCATCATGGTGCTGAGCATATTGGAAAGCCCCATGGGTACTGAAAACAATACGAAAAATCCGACGAATACTACGAGGAATATGACTGCCGATAACCATTTCGGCAGGGGCTTGCGGTGCGCCTTCGCTTTAGCTGCTTTTACTTCGGTCTTCATTGCCGTTCCTTCCGATTCTCAAGTCAAAATATGAGCATATTCGTTTTCACTCACCGCTATATGGTACAACAAAAGCTGTTGCAAAAAAAGCGAATATTTGTTATTATAAACATGCAGAAAATTTATGGATGGCACGGGGTGTTCCTTATGAATATCAACAGCTACAGGGTGTTCCTCGAAGCGGTCAGGCTCGGGAATCTGACCGCAGCGGCGGAGAGCTTCGGCTATACGCAGTCGGGCGTCAGCCATATCGTATCGCAGCTTGAGGAGGAATTCGGCTTTCCGCTGCTGTTTCGCGGAAAAAACGGGGTCAAGCTCACCAAGGACGGGGAAAACATCGCTTTGCTTATGCGTGAGGTCGTGAACCGTGATGACAGGCTCCATCAGGTTGCGGCGGAGATAACGGGTCTGCAATCCGGCACTGTGAGGATTGGCGCTATCGAGAGCGTTGCGATGCATAAGCTGCCCGCGCTCATCAAGGAATTCACGGCGCTGCACCCGAATATCCGTTTTGAAACCACGGTCGGGGACTATGAGATTGTCGAAAACCTGCTCGTATCGGAGGTCATAGACTGCGGATTTATCAGCAGTACCATAACAAAAAAGCTGCATTTCACTCCGCTTATGCAGGATGAGCTCGTTGCCCTGCTCCCCTATTCGCATCCGCTTTCCAATGAAAATTCGCTTACGCTTGAAACCATTTCAAAGCTTGATTTCATCGTCCCCGGGGAGGGCACGAATTACGATATAGGGCGCATCTTCAAGCAGGCAGGCATAAAGCTGAACGTCCGCATGGCGGTCAACTACGATTACGTCGCTATCGCAATGGTGAATTGCGGGCTCGGCGTCACGATAATGCCGAACCTCATCCTATCCGGTATCAGCGACTGCGGCCGCGCAATACCGCTGTCGCCGCGCTGCTTCCGAACCATAGGCTTTGCAACTAACGGCACTTCTCCCGTTTCCCCTGCCTGCCGCGCATTTCTGAAATTCGTGCGTGAAAGAATAGGTGAGGAGCTTCCCCCGGAATAAATGTATATTTTCATTCGATATTCAAGCATTTTTTCAGTGAAAATATAATTAAATTTCGGTTGAATTATCCCGAAGCGGGGTATATAATAAGAATAAGTTATTCGGCTTGAAGGCTGAAATAAAAACACCGTCAAGGAGGATCTTATTATGCCACTTGTTACCAGTACCGAAATGTTCAGGAAAGCTTACGAGGGCGGTTATGCCATCGGCGCTTTCAACGTCAACAACATGGAGATCATCCAGGGCATCACCGAAGCTGCCAAGGAAGAGAACGCTCCCCTTATCCTGCAGGTCAGCGCAGGCGCAAGGAAGTATGCAAACCATACCTATCTTATGAAGCTCATCGAAGCCGCAATCATCGAAACCAATCTCCCCATCTGCGTACATCTTGACCACGGCGATACATTTGAGCTCTGCAAGAGCTGCATTGACGGCGGCTTCACCTCCGTTATGATCGACGGCAGCCATCATTCATTCGAGGATAACATCGCGCTGACCCGTCAGGTCGTCGAATATGCTCATGACCACGGGGTTGTAGTCGAGGGCGAGCTCGGCAGGCTCGAAGGCGTTGAAGATGACGTCAAGGTTTCCGCTGAGGATGCAAGCTATACCAATCCCTCCCAGGTGCAGGAATTCGTCGAGCGCACCGGTGTGGACAGCCTCGCAATCGCCATCGGCACCAGCCACGGCGCATACAAATTCAAGCCCGGCACCAAGCCCCAGCTCCGCTTCGACATCCTTGAAGAGGTCGAGCGCCGCCTTCCCGGCTTCCCCATCGTGCTCCACGGCGCAAGCTCCGTAATCCCCGAATTCGTGCAGATGGTCAATACCTACGGCGGCAATATGCCCGATGCTATCGGCGTTCCCGAGGATATGCTCCGCAAGGCTGCTTCCATGGCGGTCTGCAAAATCAATATCGACAGCGACCTTCGCCTTGCAATGACCGGCACCATCCGCAAGTACATGGCAGAGCATCCTGCCGATTTCGATCCCCGTCAGTACCTCAAGCCTGCGCGCGCTGCCATCAAGGAAATGGTACGCCATAAGCTTATTGACGTTCTCGGCTGCAACGGCAAAGCATAATTGAGTTTTTCTGCGAGGCTGCTTTATTTGGCAGCCCCGCATTAAAAAGAGGGTACCGCCGAATCAGAGGAATCCGGGAGCTTATCTCCCGTCAACTGCACATTTTCCCAAAAAAGAGAGAAAAGCGAAGCGATTTGCTTTCGGCACAAATACTGCTCCTCTTTTCTCTCTTCTTTAATTATCACTGAATCGAAAGGAAAGCCTATGAGCGAAGCAAATCTCGGATCAATAGTTCTCTATGATGAGGACGAAAACGAAATCGAATTCGACATTATGGACAAGTTTGGCCTTGACGGCGAAACCTATTATGTCCTCCTGCCCATCGACTATGACGCTGAGGATGTCGAATTCGTGATCCTGCGCGAAATGTCCGCCGACGGCGAGATCGCACTCGTCGGCATTGAGGATGCCGAGACCCTTGACAGGGTATTCGATGAATACAAGAAAAGACAGGATATCGACTGATTCTGTAATTAAACGGTAAAAACACCGTCGAAAGGAACTACCAATGACTATAATGAGCAAACGCAACCTCAGCATGATGACCGACCTCTATCAGCTTACGATGATGTACGGTTATTATCGCAAGGGCATGACCGATAACCTTGCCGTTTTCGATCTCTTCTTCCGCAACACCAAGCCCAATTCCTCCTATGCCGTTATGGCAGGCACGGAATCCCTCATCGAATACATCAACGATCTTCACTTCGGCGAAGAGGATATCGAGTACCTCCGTTCACTAAAGCTTTTCGATGAAGGCTTCCTCGCTCTGCTCAGAAATCTTCACTTCACGGGCGAAATCTACGCCATGGAGGAGGGCACCATCGTCTACCCCTATGAGCCGCTTGTGCGCGTTATCGCTCCCATCGTAGAGGCTCAGCTCATCGAAACCGCAATACTTAACCTTGTAAACCACCAGACCCTTATCGCAACCAAGGCCAACAGGGTCTGCTACGCCGCGCACGGCGAGCTCGTCATGGAATTCGGGCTCCGCCGCGCTCAGGGACCGGATGCCGGCATCTACGGAGCGCGCGCTGCAATGATAGGCGGCTGCTTCGGTACGAGCAATGTCCTCACGGGGCAGCTCTTCAATGTCCCCGTATCCGGCACCCATGCGCACAGCTGGGTCATGAGTTTCCCGACCGAGCTTGACGCCTTCCGCGCCTATGCGGAGATCTTCCCCACGAGCTGCATGCTGCTCGTCGATACCTATGATACCCTCAAAAGCGGCGTGCCTAATGCCATAACCGTATTCCGCGAGCTGCGCGAAAAGGGCTATGAGGGCACGGGCATCCGCCTCGATTCCGGCGACCTTGCATATCTCTCAAAGCGCGCAAGGGAAATGCTCGATGATGCAGGCTTCCCCAATATCAAGATCTGCGCCTCGGGCGACCTTGACGAGACCATCATCAACAGTCTTCACATGCAGGGCGCACGCATCGACTCATGGGGCGTCGGCACCAAGCTCATCACCTCGGACGACCAGCCGGCACTCGGCGGCGTATATAAGATGTCCGCAGAAATCGTGAACGGAGAGGTAATTCCGAAAATCAAGATTTCCGAAAACGCTTTCAAGATAACAAACCCCGGCATCAAGACCGTTTACAGGCTTTATGATAAGGATCATATGGCGGTTGCCGATCTCATCGCCCTGCGTGACGAGGTCTTTGACCCCACTAAGCCGCTCACCATCTTCCATCCGGTACAGACCTATAAGCGCATGACGCTCACCGACTATACCATGCGCGAGCTGCTCGTGCCCATCTTTAAGGACGGCAAGCAGGTCTACACCTCTCCCGATATGGCGGAAATCAGGCGTTATGCCAAATCCGAGATGGATTCGCTCTGGGAGGAGGATAAGCGTCTTCTCAATCCGAATATCTACAAGGTTGACCTATCGGACGGGCTCTATGAGCTCAAGAACAGGCTAATCCGCGAGCACAGGGAGATTGCAAAGCATGAATAAAAAAAGGGCTCTGACAATATTCATTGCCTTGGCTCTTTCTGCTGCGTTCATCGGGTGCAGCGATACTTCGCCGCACCTCGATCCTGCTGTTACCGCGCCTGCGATCCTTTCGCCCGTTCCGTTCACCCCCGTTCCCGAGCCTACGGCATCGCCCGAGCCGGCGACTCCCGGACCTGACGATATTCCCGTTACGGCTGACCCGAACGGCAATATCTATGACGCTCTCGGCAACGTGATAACGGATGCACAGCATTACAGGCAGTATCTCGGTTTTTCCGATATCCGCATTTACGAATACGGCGGAGACACATTCATGGACTTAACCGTGACCAACAGCTATCCCGAGAGGCTTATCTGCGCGCTCCGTGCGGAATTTTATGATGAAGAAGGCAATATCCTTGCCGTATCGAGCATACAGGGGCCGGATGGCTCGTTTCTTCTGACGCTGCCGAGCGGCAGTACTCCGCTGTATTCCACCATTCTCACCGATGCCGTGCTCACCGATAAGATCGTCGTCATCATCTTTGATGATAATACCCAGGTCGCACCCGTGGAGTAACAGTTCCTTAAAAGCAAAGGGGTGTATCAAAACGAATCGTTCTGATACACCCCCCGTTTTTTCCGCCGCTATTCGGTTTTATAAATCATTTCAAAATCCTCAAATACTACCGGCATATCCGGAGAAAAGGCATAGCCGCTCTCCTTTGCGTCATGAGTAAAGAACCTTTCATGGTTCCTCTGCCAGCTTTCGAGGCATTCATCCTCACCTTCACGGCTGCAAATATCAAACGTCATATCCTTATACGGTATTATCGTTACCTCTTTTGTCATAATGACGCAGCGCGGATTGCCTGCCCAATCGGTTACGATGCTGAGATCCCCCTCCTTGGGAATCGGTTCGCCGTCAAGCTCATAAGCAGGCAGGCTGCTTGAAGTCGCTCTCTTTTTGCCCGAAAGCACGAGTTCAAGAAGAGCATTTGCCGATTCTTCGGTAATATCGAAGCTGAATATTCCGATCGGCTGCGTTTCCGGGCTTCTTCCCGTCGCGCGCAGGAATTCCTGCCAGAATGATTCAACCTTATCAGTCATCTACGTTCTCCTTCCGCTTTCGGTTGGGCTTCAGTATGCTTCCGATAATCTTTACCTGCATATGCGCAGGAAGAATATTGAGCAGCCGCAAGCCCAAATTGCGGTTGATATTATAGATGTATTTCGGATGCTTCGCATTCAGTGCCTTTACAAGCAGATCCGCAATATCATCGGGGCTTATGGTCTTATTTTCTACGTTATTTACAATATTTCTGAACCTTTCGGCATTATAGCTGTATAGCTTCGTGCTCGCGCATAGCCTGTCGAGCGCCGCGGTGGAATCGCCGAGGAGCCCCGTTTTTACAGCCCCGGGACGGATGACGATGACGCTGTGGCCGAGAAGGCTCAGCTCCTGGCGCAGCGAAAAGGCGTATTTTTCAACGGCTGTCTTGGTAAAGCCGTACAGACCCGTAAACGGCAGCGGATCGAGCGGAGCAAGCTCGCTCGAAACCATAACGATGCGTGCTTTCGGTGCGAGCAGGGGGAAGAAGGTTTTATTGACGCGGAATACGCCGAAGAGGTTGACCTGAAAAATGCGGAAAAAGTTTTCTTCGGGGATTTCGATAAGCGAATTCATATCGTAGATGCCTGAAAAATGCGCAATCGCATTGAGCTTCGCTCCCTTTTCTTTCATCGCCTCAAAGGCTTCGTGAAGGCCTTCGCCCGTAGCTAAATCGGCACGGAAATAGGTCACGCCCGGTATCGGGCATTCGGCTTTGATGTCGATGCCGTAGACACAGCAGCCTTCCCCTATCAGCTTCTCCGCAGCGGCTCTGCCCATGCCGCCGCAAACGCCTGTCAATAGTATTGTCTTCATATTTGCTCCTAATTTGAACGCCCAGAAGGAAAACCTTTTGAGCGTTGATATTTCTTATGTATTCTTCCTCAGATCGTGCTTCTGCTTTATCTTCGCCTCGGTGCCGAGCTCGCCGGGGATATAGTACTCCTTACCCTTGCAGGACGGAGGCATGTACTCCTGCTCCACGACATGGCCGGGATAGTCATGGGGATATTTATACCCGACGCCGTGACCGAGCTTCGCCGCACCCTTATACGAGGTATCGCGGAGGTGGATTGGTACGGGTTCATCCACGGTACGCTCCGCATCCGCAAAGGCATTATCGACCGCCATGACTACGGAATTGGATTTCGGGCTTTCGCAGACAAAGATTATCGCCTGGGCGATACTGAGCCTTGCTTCGGGCATGCCGATGAGCTCAAGGGACTGTGCGGCGGCGACCGCCTGCTGCATCGCTGCCGGATTCGCAAGCCCGACATCCTCGGAGGCATGGGCGATTATCCTTCGGCAGATGATTCTCGGATCGAGCCCTGCATAGATGAGACGGGCAAACCACGCGAGCGCCGCATTGCTGTCACCGCCTCTCAGGGATTTGCAGAATGCGGAGAGCATATCGTACATCTGCTGCTCATCGCATTTGATGACCTTCTGCTGGATGGACTCCTCAGCGATCTCCTTGGTGATATGTACCCTTCCCTCGGCCGGCTTTGTCGTCCTGACGGCGAGTTCGAGCGCATTGAGCGCGGCGCGGATATCGCCGTTTGCAATCCTTGCGATATGCCGCATGGCTTCTTCATCGACGACGGGATCATACATGCCGAGGCCCTTTTCCCTATCCGCAAGAGCACGGTTCATTGCAATGATAACATCGCTTTCGCTAAGAGGATAGAACTGGAAAAGCCTGCAGCGGGACACGATTGCGCCCGTCATGCTTATCATGGGATTTTCGGTGGTGGAGCCGATGAATTTTACCGTTCCGCTTTCGAGCGCGGGAAGTATGGAATCGGACTGGGTTTTGCTCCAGCGGTGACATTCATCGAGCAGCAAAAAGGTTTCCCTGCCGTAGAGCTTTCGGTTCCTATCGGCTTCCGCTATGACCTCTCGTACCTCCTTAACGCCCGAGGTAACGGCATTGAGCTTGACGAAAAGGGAACCGGTGGTATTTGCGATAATGCTTGCAAGCGTTGTCTTGCCGCAGCCGGGAGGCCCCCAGAAGATGATGCTTTGGACGGTATCGGTCTCGATAGCGCGCCTAAGCAAACGCCCCCTTCCGACGATATGCTCCTGCCCGATGAATTCATCGAGCGAGGTGGGGCGCATGCGGTCGGCAAGGGGCGAATTATTTATTGATGAAGCTGTGAAAAGATCTTCCATTACGCGGATCAGACGTCAAGGCCTTCAAAGCTCATATTGAGCAGCCTTTCGGGAAGATGTCCGAACATATAGCTCATGGGCTGACGCTCATGGATGGTGCGGACGGCTTCTGCGAAGAGAGGAGCGGCGGAGACGATCTTGATCTTGGTGGAGCCCCCGAGCACGTCGGAATTATCGACGGTATCGGTAGTGACAAGCTGCTTTATGGGGCTTGCTTCGATGCGCTCGACGGCATCGCTCTTCAGGATTGCATGGGAAAGGAATGCGTAGACTTCCTTTGCGCCCTTATCCATAAGGCCGTAAGCTGCCTTGCAGAGGGTATTTCCGCTGAGGGTGAAATCATCGACTATCATACAGGTCTTGCCCTTGACATCGCCGATTATCTCGAGCGCATTGGGATTTTCGTCATGACCGAGGCGTACCTTATCGCCGATAGCCACGTTGCAGCCGATCATATTTGCATATGCCCTTGCGCGCTTTGCAGAGCCGGCATCGGGGGATACGACGACGAGGTTATCATTAACTATGCCCATGCGCCTTGCATATTCGCAGAGGAGAGAGCTTGCATAGAGGTGATCGACGGGCTTGGTGAAGAAGCCCTGTACCTGAGCGGCATGAAGATCCATCGTCAGCACACGGTCGCAGCCGCAAAGCTCGATGCAGTCCGCACAGACCCTTGCACGGATGGATACTCGCGGTTCATCCTTCTTATCGGCCTTTGCATAGCCGAAATACGGGATGATCGCAGTGATGGAGTTGGCGCTTGCACGGCGGAACGCATCCACCCAGAAGATCAGCTCCATAAATGAATCGTTGGGATTCTTACCGATGGTCTGAACGATGTAAACATCCTTATCACGGATGGATTCATCTGCACGGACATAGGTGCTGCCCTCGGTGAAGATATGCGTGTAAGACTTGCCGGGTTCGGTCTCAAGATATTTGCACATCTTATCGACAAATACTTTGCTTGCGGAACCTGCAAAGATTTTGATCTGACCGTCACTTGGGTTACTCATTGGTTGACTAAGCTCCCTTCACGAGTTTTCTTGCAATTAAATTATAGCAGACAAAATCACGCTGTCAATCGCATTGAAAAGAAAATAAAGTATATCTCGAAGTTTTTCCGGGATTATACCGTTATTTCGTCATTCTGCTGTCGGAAGCAGGTTCAGCGCATCATCGACCGAGTCGATATTTGTATAAGCCTGAGGCACTCCGCCGACGATTATCGTTTCAAACAGTATTTCGGTATGGACAACCTCAACGCATTCGCTTTGGCCTGCGAGGATGAACACGACCTCCGTCCTCAGCGTCAGGTACACGCTGTACTTCGTCTGGTTCACTCCTGCGGAGGTGAAGGACGAGCGCATGGACTGCGTTACGCTTCCCGTCGGGCTGAAGCCGACCCGTACCTTTGAGCCTATGCCGGTGAGGACGGCGCTTCCCGTCACGCTTCCGAGCGGTATTTCAACTCCGAGCTCTCCGACGGAAGCGAGCTTTGCCTGCGCATTTACGGCTATCTCGGCAGCGCGTGAATTGAGCTTTGAAGCATCGACCCTCAGGAAGGAATTTCCGGATGAATCGGTTTCGAGTACGGCTATATCGCCCGTATCCCCGGTCTCGCACTCGATGACGGCAAGGTTCACCGCATCATTTGCACTCTTTAGCACGGTCTCTGCGGTCAGCGCGCGGAGGGGCTTAATAAAGGCACGGTCGATAATGATGAAAATGAGCAGAATTGCAGCGAATACCGCCGCAAAGGTCAAAAGCAGCTTCCTGCCTTTCGCTCCGCCCTTTTTCTTTATCTTAATCTCCATATTCTCACCTTCCTTTCCTGTATCAGTATTCGAAAAACGGATGAACGGTGCCGTATTCTTTTTCATACAATAGGTAAAACTCGGTGAAAAATCCCCGTCCGCCTTGAAAAAACACGAAAAATCACGGCTCCGTATTGGCGAAGCGCGGAAAATATGCTATAATTTCATTAAGTATCGTATTTTATTTCAGGAGAACCGCACGATGAAGGAGAGTTTTTACAGGACTGCCATGCTTTTGGGCGAAGAAGCGGAGGAGAGGCTGAACAGAGCGCATGTCATCGTATTCGGTGCCGGCGGTGTCGGCGGACACTGCGTGGACGCACTGGTGCGGAGCGGTCTCGGAAATATTACCGTCATAGACTCGGCGCTTGTGAAGGCGAGCAACCTGAACCGCCAGATCTGCGCGACCAAGGACAGCATCGGCATGAAGAAGGTCGATGCAATGGAAAAGCATATAAGAAGCGTATCCGATTGCAGGGTAACTTCCGTCCATGCATTCGCCCTTCCGGAAAATATCGCCGAGCTTCTCCCGGATGATACGAAAGCCGATGTCATTATTGATGCCGTTGACACGGTGACGGCAAAGCTTGCTATCATCGAAAGAGCAAGCGCGCTCGGCATACCCGTACTTTCGAGCATGGGGGCAGGCAACCGCCTCGACCCAACCAAGGTGCGCATTGCCGATATTTATTCGACGAGCATCGATCCGCTCTCACGAGTGATGAGGCGCGAGCTGAAGAAGCGCAATATCCCTTCGCTGACCGTCGTTTACTCAGTGGAGGAGCCGATTAAACCGCTCATTCCCACACCCGATCCCGATATGAAGCCGAATGCACCTGCAAGCGCAGAATTCGTGCCTGCCTGTTTCGGGCTCGCGCTCGCGAGTGAAGCGGTAAAACTCATACTCAAGTAAATTATTCTGTAAATTCAAAGGAAAAGAGGCAGTATCCGAATGAAAAAAAGACTGATTTCAATTATTCTTGCCACAGCTTTGCTTTTCGCGTGCTCCATATGCAGTATTTCGCTTGCGGATACTGACGAGGCCGAAAAGGAGACCGCATCGGGCGGCGCGTACTATGACGAAAACGGCGAAATGCAGCTCGTTGCCGCTTCCACGCGTCCGTTGGATGGTGATTTTTCGTTCACCCGAGTGCTTTTAGGCACCGGCTCCGTATCCACGCTGACCCTCAGCCTCTATGGGGGCTACTATATAGAGGAGAACATGCGTTCCATGCTCGGAACTTCGGACAGCGCATATGTCCTCACCGTGACCGTCTCCGGCAGCAATGTCAGGATCTATAATGGCAGCAGTCTGCTTTATTCAGGCTTGAATGCCACGCTTATGCGCGTCAATCTCAACGAAAGCGCCGGGTATCTGACCGTCAGCGGCTGCGGCAGCGGATACGCCAACGGCAAGAGCTATCTCGGGAATCTGGCGCTCAGCGTGAATTCCGACGGCAGCCTCAGGGTTATCAACATAGTCCCAACGGCTCATTATCTCTACGGGCTTGTGCCGTACGAGATGAGCGAAAGCTGGGAATTGGAGACCCTGCGTTCACAGGCTGTGACGTGCAAGACCTATGCTTTTGCTTTCCCCGGCAACAGCTCCGATTATGACATCACCGATTCCGTGAGCTATCAGGGCTACCGAGGCTACAAGGCGGGCTACCCCAAATGCATGCAGGCATGCGTGGATGTATGCGGAGATCTTTTGACTAAGGACGGCCGCATCTATCTGACCTTCTACGGTGCGACCAACGGCGGAGAGACCGAAAACCCGAAAAATGCCTTCGGTTCCCCCGAGCTTGAGCATGCCTACGAGGTCAAATTCGATAACCTTGACTTTGAATTTGCGACCAACCGCCGTCAAACGCTTGAGATTCGTTACGGTCAGCCGATAGAAAACGAGCTTTTCAAAAGCCTTATCGAAACCGAAGCGGAGAAGGAGCTCGGCTGCTCGGTCGAGGCATTATCAGTCATCCGCGCCTACGCCTCCGACCCCAAGTATCCCGGAGTGCGCAGAAACATGACAATGCTTCAGCTTGAGGTGTATTTTGCGGATGAAAACGGAAATGAATTCAGCATGCCGCTCGGCATCGCCATGACAAAGCTGAAATCCGTCGGTATTTTTACCAAGAACTATAAGATTTATTGGGGCTCAAATGTGCCCGGAGGGTATGAAGTCTATTTCTGCCGCTACGGCCACGGAATAGGGCTCAGCCAATGCGGCGCACAGGCGCACAGCCTGCACGGTTTCGATTACCGTGAAATACTCGCTTTTTACTTCTCGCTCTTTGACATGACCGTGATAAGAGAGGATAACCCCGAAAGGCCGTTCGCATACACAAAGGATGTGCTCGCCTACGGCACCGTCACCGGCTCAAGGGTCAACTTCCGTTCGGGACCGTCCACCAACTATCCTTCGCTGTTCAAGGTCGTTCAGGGCGACCATCTTGATGTTGTCGGCGAGCGTAACGGCTGGCTGATGTGCATTTATAATAACACTCTCGGCTATATCAGGGGTGATTATACAGATATTCTGCTTTTCCCGGCTCCCGGCGAAGGCATTATCACGACTGCATACGGCGAGGCTGTTGCAGATACGGTCATCACGGATGTGCCGTCCGTATTCGGGGAAACGGTCGGAGAGCTGCCCCTCGGTACTTCGGTTACGGTGCTTAGAAGCATAGGCTCGTATCTCTATATCACATCGGAAGCAGGGGACGGATTTGTTCCTGCCGAATGCGTCAATATTTTGGCTGCGCCGTCGGGAAGAAAATTCTAAGGGTGGACGGGAGAGCCTGAAAAGCAGGCGCCTATCAAGTTCGCTTCAGCTAAATAAGCTAAAAAAAAGTACTGCCGTTCGATCAGAGCGGCAGTGCTTATTATGTATGAAATTTTTCCCGATACGATTATTTCTTATCAATATCGGTTACCCAGCCGTGGGTATCGGGGATTCTGCCCCACTGGAGGCCGGTGAGGGTGTTGTACAGCTTCATGGTCAGTTCGCCGATACCGTTATTGACGGACTTATCGCCGAGATAGATATGCTTATCGCGGTATGCGAGCTCTCCGACGGGAGAAACGACGGCTGCGGTGCCGGTGCCGAAAGCTTCGGTGAGCTTGCCGCTGTCGCCCGCTTCGATGAGTTCTTCAACGGAGAGGGGACGCTCTTCGACTTCAATGCCCATCTCACGCGCAAGAGTCATTACGCTGCGGCGGGTTATGCCGGGGAGAATGGTATCTTCAAGGGGAGCGGTAACGAGCTTTCCGTCGATCAGGAACATCATGTTCATTGCGCCGACCTCCTGGACGTACTTCATATGCTCGCCGTCGAGCCACAGTACCTGGCTGTAACCCTCTTTTTCCGCCTCGGCGCCTGCAAGGATGGAGCATGCATAGTTGCCGCCGGTCTTTGCAAAGCCGGTGCCGCCGCGGACTGCGCGGACGTATCTGTCTTCAACGCGGATACGGATGGGTGCAAGGCCTGCCTTATAGTATGCGCCGGAGGGGGAGCAGATGATATAGTAGAGATAGCTCTTGGAAGCATGTACGCCGAGAGCCTCGTCGGTCGCTATCATCGTGGGGCGCAGATACAGGCTGGTGCCGGCGCTGTGGGGTACCCAATCGCGCTCGACCTGAACGAGCTGCCTCATTGCCTCGTAGTTATCCTCGATATCTATGGTGGGCATGCAAAGACGGACAGCGGAATTGTTCAGGCGCTCTGCATTGTCCCTTGCACGGAACATGAGGATTCGGTCGTCATCGGCACGGTATGCCTTGAGGCCTTCAAAAATCTCCTGTGCATAATGGAATACGGCGCAGGAAGGATCGAAGCTCAGCTTCTGATAGGGAACGATACGGGCATCATGCCACTCGCCGTTATCATAGTTCATCATGAACATATGATCGCTGAAACGCTTACCGAAACCCAGGGAGCCTTCCTCTTCACGGGTGGGCTTTTTCTTAAGCTCAGTCGCCTTGGTAATGGAAATATTCATTGTTTACCTCCTGAAATGCAACAATGTTTATGTTGTAATTATAGCACAGTATGCCGTGCATTAAAAGTCTATTATGGAAATTATCGGAAAAACTCATTTCCTGAGATATTCCTCCCCCGAAATGACGGGCTTGGCCCTGCCGTCCGTGCGCTCGATAATCTCCTTTATGAAATCATCGGTCTTTTCCTTCTCCACAAGGCAGGAAAAACGGACGTTTTCGAGGAATTCCGTTTCCTTCACTACGGAATTCGCCCTCACGAAACCCTCAAGCGAGCCGTAGCGCGTATAATCTATGGTGAAGCCGACCATGCTTGCAGGAACCATGTCGCAGCTCCCGGAAGCATTCAGCGCATCGCTCGCACTGCGGCTGTACGCTCTGACAAGCCCTCCGCTCCCGAGAAGTATGCCGCCGAAATACCTCGTCACGACTATGAGCGCATCCTGCGTATTTGAGCGGATGAGCGTGTCCATTATCGGCATGCCGGCAGTGCCGCCGGGCTCGCCGTCATCGGAAAAGCGCATCACGCCGCCGCGCAGATTATACGCCCAGCAGTTATGCGTGGCATCATAATGAAGCTTCCTGACCTCTTCAAGGCGGGCAAGGGCTTCCTGCTCATCGGCAACGGGAAAGCACCTGCCGATAAAGCGGGATCTGTTTACGACAAATTCCGTTTGGGATGCAATATTCGGGGTTTTGTACCTCTCAAGCGGCATTGCTGCTTACTTTGTGAGGCGGACGAAGGTCTTTTTGCCCTTCCTGATGATTATGCCGTCCGAAAGCTTCCCTGCGTCGAGGACAGCACGGGTATCGGTCACCTTTTCATCATCCACGCTGATACCGCCCTCTTTAATCGAGCGGATAGCGGCGGAATTCGATTTTTCAATGCCGGAGATGACTAAGAGACGGGCAAGGCTCATGCCGCTCTCCTCGATATTCTCATCGGTGAGAGTGCAGGTGGGCATATGCTCGAGGCTGCCCTTACCGCTGAACAGAGCGGCAGCAGTCTCCGCAGCCTTCTTTGCCTCTTCCTCACCATGCACCTGCTTGGTGACGGTATAGGCGAGCACGCGCTTTGCTTCGTTGATATCCGCGCCCTCAGCGCAGAGCCTGTTCACCTCGTCCATTGGTATGAAGGTGAGAAGGCTGAGGCAGGTCTTAACATCGGCATCTGCGATATTGCGGAAATACTGATAGAAATCGAATACACCGGTGCGTTCCTTGGAAAGCCATACCGCGCCCTTCTCGGTCTTGCCCATCTTCTTGCCGTCGGAGGTGGTGAGAAGCCTTGTGGTGAGCGCGTAGGCACGCTTGTGCTCCTTGCGGCGGATGAGGTCCGCACCGCCGAGGATATTGCTCCACTGGTCGTCACCGCCCATTTCGAGCTCGCAACCGTAATCCCTGTTGAGGCGGAGAAAATCGTAGCTCTGCATGAGCATATAGCTGAATTCGAAGAAGGTCAGGCCGCGCTCATAGCGCTGCTTATAGCATTCCGCGCGGAGCATTTCGTTTACGGAGAAATGGACTGCGATATCACGCATGAAGTCCATGAAATTGAGATTGCGGAGCCAGTCGGCGTTATTGACGAGGATAGCACCGTTCTCTCCCTCAAAATCTATGAGGCGTGACATCTGCTTTTTGATAGATTCGACATTCGCATCAAGCTCTTCAACGCTGAGAAGCTTGCGAAGCTCGGTCTTGCCGGAGGGGTCTGCTATCATAGCTGTACCGCCGCCTACAAGCACTATCGGGCGGTGACCGCAGCGCTGCATATGCGCCATAACGCACATTGCGACATAGTGACCCACGGTGAGGCTTTCCGCGGTGGGGTCAAAGCCGATATAGAAGGTCAGCCTTTCCTTGCCGAGGAGCTCGCGCAGTTCTTCCGGATGCGAGCATTGCTTAATATAGCCGCGCTCCTCGAGAACGTCATAGGCATTCTGTATCGGAGGGGTTGTTTTTATTGATTCCATTGTCTTTCGGAGAGCTTTAGCTCTTTCTCCTTTCGATCGATTTCTTTTGTAAAATATCTCTTACTTCATTTCCTCAGCAGTCTCTTTGAGAAGGTCGCCGAGCGTCCTGATGCCCCTGCGAATCCTTTCCTCGGGCTCTGCGGAGAAGTTGAGGCGGAAGGTATTATTGCCCTTGCCGGGAGTGGTGAAGAAGGAGACGCCGGGTACGAATGCGACCTTGCGCGCAACTGCCTTCTTAAAGAGCTCCGATGCATCCCAGCCCTCGGGGAGGGTGCACCAGATGAACAGACCGCCGATGGGCTTCTCATATTCTACCCAATCGGGGAAGTATTCTTCCATTGCTTCTATCATGACGGAGGCGGAATGCGCATAAACCTTTGATATCTCGGCTATATGCTCGGGGAGCAGGTCACGGTTGAGGTATTCGGCGATGATGGCCTGATTGAGGTTCGGGGAATGGGTATCCGCGCTCTGCTTGGCTATGGTCATCTTGCGGATAAGCTCTGCGTTGCCGCAGCAGAGGGCAACACGCATGCCGGGGGAGATGGTCTTGGAAAAGCTGGACATGAGTATGACATTGCCGCTCGTATCGAAGCTCTTTATGGTGGGCAGCTTTTCACCGCTGAAGCGGAGGGACGCATAGGGGTCATCCTCAATGACTATCATATCGTATTCCGCTGCAAGCCTTGCGATAGCCTTGCGCGCTTCAATGCCGGAGACCCAGCTCGTGGGATTCTGGAAGGTGGGGATGGTATAGAACATTACGGGCCTGTACTCGCGGACGAGCGCTTCAAGCTCGTCAACATGGATGCCGTCGGTATGAAGGGGTACGGGGACGAGCTTGGCCTGTGCGATATTGAAGGTCTGGAGCGCACCGAGGAAGCTCGGCTCTTCGACCAATACGACGTCACCGGGATTGACGACAACCTTGCAGATGAGGTCAAGGCCCTGCATGGAACCGGTGAGAGCGAGCACATTCTCAAGCTCTGCGGTCAGGCCGAGATCGGGGAGAATCTTTTCGATATAGGCCTTGCGGAGAGGGAGATAGCCCTCGGTCGCACCGTACTGAAGCAGTACATCGGATTTATCACGGAGAAGTTCAGCCGTGATCTTCTCGATATCCTCTTTTGGGAAGCATTCCTTGGCAGGGTTGCCGCCGCCGAACGAGATTATCTCGGGATCGCCCAAGAGCTTAAAGAGTTCCCTGATCGCGCTGCCGTTCACGCCCTGCATGCGTTCTGCAATATGCATATGATTACCTCCTGAATTGCTGTGCTAAATGGTCCTGTCTGCACAAAATATTCTTGATTTTCTCCGTCCATTCGTCAAACGGGCGGAGTGTCTCTAAAATAATTGTAATCTTTAATTCGGGAGGTTTCAAGTATATTTACCGATTATTGACGCACATTGGAGGCAGTGTGCGCAAATATAAAATATAACGGTATTTACGGTCGGTTTTCGGACTGCCGAATCGCATCAAAGGCCCTGTTCAGGTACTCCTTTTGAAGCAGGGCATAGAGCTTTTCTCCGCGCCACTGCTGCTTCTGCCCGACTTTTGTGTACTTGCAGCTCTTCATATCGGCTTCCTTCCTCATGCCGATGCGCTTCATGACGGCTTCGGATGCGAGATTCTCGCCGTCGCAGCGGGCATAGATGCGGTGAAGATCGAGATTCATGAACCCGAAACGCAAAAGCGCTTCCGCTGCTTCCGAAGCATAGCCCATGTGCTGATAATCCCTGTGAAAAATATAGCCAAGCTCCGCCTGGCTGCGGTTTTCGTCAAGAAAAAGCCCTGCGGAACCTATCAGCTTGCCGTTCTCCCTCAGGCAGACGGCAAGATCGAAGCGCCTTCTCGGGGACTCAATCTGCTCGGTGAATTTCTGCGCCATGTAATTATCAACATCCTCACGGCTTTCCGGACCCCACTCCATAAAGTAGGTATTCTCGGCATTGCCGGCATAGGAAAAAACCGCCTCGGCGTCATCGCTGTTGAAGTCCCTGAGGTACAGCCTTTTACTCTCGCAAAGCGCAAAATCCATCATAATTCCACCCTCTTTTCTTTCGCTGAAAGTTACGTTATTATAGCACCGGGCATTGGAAAAGTAAAGGCTTTGACCGGAGTTAGCATAGGTTAATCATCTATAATATTCTTTGAAATAAGCATTGACATGTTTGAGTTAGCTATGTATAATCGGTACTCGGATAACGGGGATGATTTCATCCCCCCAACGAAAGGTTGATCCAATGGAAAGAAAACATCTTGATATGCTGAAGATCGGAGAGAGCGCACGCATAAGGCGTGTGGACATCTCCGATGAAATACTGCTTAGGAAGCTAACCGATATGGGGCTCACGCCCGGTACGGAGGTGCGGCTTATTAAATTTGCGCCGATGGGCGACCCTATGGAGCTGCACCTGCGCGGCTACTCGCTCTCCCTGCGCAAAAGCGATGCCGCCGCCATTGAGCTCATGGATGAGGACGAGGAAAAAGCCGATATCGAGCGCGAGGAAAAGCTGCGCGAAAAAAACGAGCTTGCCGGCAAGCAGCTTCTTAAAAGCGTCCGCCATAACGACCGCGAGGATGAAAAGGCGCACAGGCGTGCGGAGGAGCTGACGAGCGGAATACTGAATGTATCCTGTTCCTCCGGAGGCTGCGCAAGCTGTCATAAGGACTGCGTTCGCGCCGTATTCAAAACAAAGGAGAATTCCGAACCCGATGAGATTGACGAATCGAACAGGCCGATAAGGCTTGCTCTTGTTGGCAACCCGAACTGCGGAAAGACCACCCTTTTCAATGCCATGACGGGCGAAAGGGAGTATGTCGGCAACTGGGCAGGAGTCACCGTCGAGAAAAAAGAGGGTAAGGTCAAATCCCTTGATACGGGCGGTGGGCTTAATACCGACGGGCATGAGATGGTGCTTGTCGATCTTCCCGGTATCTATTCGCTTTCTCCCTTCGGAATGGAGGAGCGCATTGCGAGGAAATACATCCTCACCGAAAAGCCGGATGCAATTATTAACATTATAGATGCGACAAATCTTGAGCGCAACCTGTATCTGACGGTTCAGCTGCTTGAGCTTGAACGGCCCATGGTCATTGCGCTCAACATGATGGACGAGGTTGAAAAGAACGGCGACCGTATCGACTGCGAAGCGCTTTCAAAGGAGCTCGGCATACCCGTAGTACCCATCAGTGCAAGGACGGGCAAGGGGCTGGGCGATCTCGTATCGGAGACCCGAAATGTTTCCGCACAGATACTACTTCATACCGCGCATGCCGAGCTGCACGAGGGCTTCCACCTTGAGCCCGACCACCTCTATGACGACTATACTCACGGCATGCATCACCGCATAGGCGAGCTTGTGGAGGAATATGCTCATGCTGCGGCTCTTCCCGTACACTGGGTCAGCATAAAGCTGCTTGAAGGCGATAAACCCGTACTTGACGCATTAAAGCTCCCCGAAAGCGTGCAGGCTGAGATCAAGGCAATATCGGATGAATATGCCAAGGCTTCCGGCCACAGCTTCAGTTCGGCTGCATCCATGCTCGCCGATAACCGCTACCGCTATATTTCCGAAGTCTCATCGAAGGTGCTGAAGCGCAGGAATCCGCTCGGGACTCCGACGCTTTCCGATAAGATCGACCGAGTGCTCACGAATAAATACCTGGCTCTCCCCTTCTTTATCCTCATCATGGCAGTCGTCTTTACGCTGACCTTCTCGACCGTCGGCGCATGGCTCAAGGGCTTGATGGAAAGCCTCATCTTCGATATCGTTATTCCGGCGGTGGACAGCGCACTCGCCTATGCTTCGGTACCCTCATGGCTTTCAAGCCTCATCTGCGGCGGAATTCTGAGCGGCGTCGGCGGCGTGCTCACATTCCTGCCCGAAATCGCAATACTCTTCCTGCTGCTCTCGCTCCTTGAGGACAGCGGCTATATGAGCCGAATAGCATTCATAATGGATAAGCCTATGCGGAAGCTGGGCCTGAGCGGCAAGAGCTTCATACCCCTTCTCATGGGCTTCGGCTGCACCGTACCTGCCGCCATGGCTGCAAGGACGATGGAGAATATGAAGGATAAGCGCAATACCATCCTTCTTATCCCGTTCATGAGCTGTTCGGCGAAGCTCCCGGTCTATGCCCTTATTGCAGGCGCATTCTTCGGCAAAGGGCAGATCTGGGTCGTGCTGAGCCTGTATCTCGGAGGCATAATCCTTGCGGCGCTCTTCGGGCTGCTCTTCAAAAAAACGCTGTTCCGCGGCAATGATGCCGCATTCATGATGGAGCTTCCGCCGTACCGTCTTCCGAAATTCAAGGATACTATGCTGCATGTCTGGGAGCGGGTCAAGCATTTTCTCCTGAAGGCAGGTACGCTCATACTCATAATGAGCGTCGTTGTATGGCTGCTTATGAATTTCAGCTTTACCCTGCGCCCCGTGGGTGACGACATACAGTCGAGCATACTCGGTACTCTCGGCACAGCCATTGCCGTCATCTTTAAGCCCCTCGGCTTCGGCAAATGGGAAGCAGTCGTAGCTCTGCTCGGCGGCGTTGTCGCAAAGGAGAGCATTGTTTCCACCCTGAGCGTGCTTGTCGGCACGAACCTGACCGCAGGTAGTGCGGCTGCTGCGCTCAGCGGACTCTTTACTCCGCTGGCGGCATACTCCTTCCTCGTCTTCGCATCGCTCTATACCCCCTGCGTCGCCGCTCTCGGCACGATGAGGCAGGAGCTGCAATCGCGAAAGTACATGCTGTTCGCAGTCGTATTCCAGCTTCTGGTCGCATATCTCGCGGCATTCCTCGTTTATTCGATAGGTCTTTTAATCACCGCGCTGTAATTAAAAATCGTCCTTGACCTGCATGGATTTTCCTATTATAATGGAGTTCGGCTTAATTCTACGCCGAATCCCCGTTGAAAGGAATATCCATGCAGAGTTTTTTCAGATATTTTGCCGTTGATGTCGGCGATAAGCGCGTCGGGCTCGCAGTCAGCGATGCTCTCGGCATAACCGCTCAGGGGCTTGAGACCTATAACCGTACCGGTGATCTTGAAAAGGACGCCGCATATATCAGGGACGCGGCAAAGAAATACGCGCCCTGCCGCATCGTATTCGGGCTGCCGCGCAATATGGACGGAAGCTACGGCGAAGCCTGCGACAAGGTCAAGGCCTTTGCCGAAGCTGTCTGCGAGGGTTGGGACGGCGAGCATGATTTCTACGATGAAAGGCTCTCCACCGTCGTTGCTGAAAAAGCGATGTATGAAGCGGAGTTCAACTGGAAGAAACGCCGCAAGGTCGTTGACAAGATGGCTGCGCAGATAATTCTTCAGGGCTATCTTGAGCTGCATCCGATAAAATAAGAGAAAAAAGGAGTACACTATGGCTGACGAAATGAACGAAGGCATCCTGAATGAATACGAAGAGGTAACATTTATCAATGAGGACGGCGAAGAGGAGACCTTTCTCCATATCCTGACCTTCAATTACGAGGGCGCAAAATACGCTGCGCTCGTCCCTCAGGATAAGGTCGATGAGGAAATACCCGTGGTGCTTTTTATGAAGATCATCCATGACAGCGAGGGCGATATCTATGTCCCGGTAGACAACGAGGTCCTGCTTGAAGAGCTGTTCGAGGAATTTGCTTCACTTCTTGACGAGCAGGAGGACGAGGAGGAATAATCCTTGCCGGTACTGAGTTTAATAGAATATGGGGTTTTTTGAACTTTTTCTGACCGCCGTTGCGCTTTCCATGGATGCAATGGCAGTTTCGATTTCATCCGGCATTTCCTCAAGCCGCGTGAGGCTTTGGGATGCCGTCAAAGCGGCTCTGTTCTTCGGAGCCTTCCAGGCTTTCATGCCCATGATAGGGTATTACATAATACCCCTGCTTTCCGCTGTTTTCGGGAGCGGTGTGGAGACCTTTGTAAATAATTTCGATCACTGGATTGCATTCGTGCTGCTCGCCTTCATCGGCGGCAAGATGATAATAGAAGCCATAAAGAACGAGCCCGAGGATGAGCATACGAACCCGTTTGCGCTCGGCACTCTGATAGTTATGTCGATAGCGACGAGCATAGATGCGCTCGCGACCGGAATCGTATTCCGGGGCTTTAATCTCGATGCCGGTGCGCGTACCTTCGTTTTCCTGGCTATCGGTATCACTACCTTTATTCTCTCTCTGCTCGGCGTGCTGCTCGGGAAAAAGCTCGGCAAGACCATCGGCGCAAAGTTCCGGCGCTGGGCTGTGCTCGGCGGCGGAATAGTGCTCGTGGGGCTCGGAGTAAAGATACTTATCGAGCATCTGATTGCGTAAGCCTGCATATTTACTTTCGGGGCGTGTCTCGTCCCGATTTTTTATTTTTTCACTGTTTTTTGGGAATAATGTTTTTATTTGCAATCTGTTTGGAATTTTTATCACATCATGGAGAATGACGGCGAACGAATCATAAAAACCGCCTTGACAACAGGAAAAAAAGAAGGTATCATTATCATGCCGAAGGACGGCAGACGATATTTTTTCTTATTTATCCGCTTAAATTGATCCTGATTCATATTTTGTTTGGGAATTTAATTTATCAGATTTCGTCATATTGAATGGAGAGTTATTTGTTATGACCAGAGAGATGCTTCTTGAAAAGAGTCTTGAAGACCTTCGCGAGATCGCAAGGGCGCAGGGTGTTAAATCCATCACTAAATATCGAAAAGCAGAGCTTGCCGATATAATTATGAACGGCGGCAAGCTTCCCGGTTCCGCCGAAGCCGAGCCGGAATTGCCCGCACCGCAGCCGGCTATCGACACATCGCGTCAGCCCGAGCCGAAGGTTACCGCTGCACCCGAAGCACCCACACCCCGTCAGAATACAGATACCGAAGCGGCAGCATCCAATGTGCCCACGCCTGCGGAGCTGAGGGGCGGGTATACCCCTTCATACAATCAGCGCCAGCAAAATACATATCAGCGCGGCGACAACAGGCGCACCTATGATAACCGCAATCGCAATG
>SAMEA3663260__coassemble_72_pt1 | contig 28206 bp, 39 predicted proteins | sample SAMEA3663260__metabat2_high_PE_019 | metagenome-assembled genome bin SAMEA3663260 (sample SAMEA3663260) | pig gut metagenome | biome: pig gut; feature: pig-associated habitat; material: faeces | place: China | collected 2013
TCGAACCCTGGACCTACGGCTTAGAAGGCCGTTGCTCTATCCAGCTGAGCTACAGACGCATTCCGGCGATTCGCTCGCCCTGCCGCAGCCTTTTGCTCACGATTCGCCCGCTGACGTCTTAGTATTTTATCAGAACGCATTGCGCTTGTCAAGCATTACGGCAGCAAGTTTCAGATATATTATTGAATTTCATAAAAAAGCACTGCGCGGAGGCATATTCCCCGCGCAGCACGCTTTTATTGATTATTCGGTCACGTTATTACCGGGCTCTTCCGCTTCCGCGCTGCTCGGTGCGATAGCGACGCTTGCGACCCTATGCCCTTCGCCGACCTTCATAAGCTTGACGCCCTGAGTATTCCTCGAAATGACGCTTACGCTGTCCACGGGCATCCTGATAACTATGCCGTCATCACGGATGAGCATGAGATCCTCCGTACCGTCAACGACCTTCAGGCATACGAGCTTACCGGTCTTTTCGGTGATGTTCATGGCGATTATGCCCTTGCCGGCACGGGACTGGCTGCGGTATGCATCCTCGGTGGTTCGCTTGCCCATGCCGTTCTCGGTGATTGCGATGACATAGGCATCCTTCCTGACCATGGACATATCCACAACCCTGTCATCATCCTCCAGCTTGATGGCGCGCACGCCCGTTGCCGCTCTGCCCATCGGCCTTACATCCGCTTCATCAAAACGGATGCTCTTGCCCTCACGGGTACCGATGATGAATTCATCATCGCCTGCGGACAGTGCGACGCGGATAAGCTCATCGCCGTCACGGAGATTCTGCGCAATCATGCCGCCCTTGCGGATATTCGCAAATTCGGATATCGGGGTTTTCTTTATGATACCGCTTGCCGTGCAGAGCACGAGATACCCCTCCTCGGCCGAGCTGTCAATCGGGAATGCCGCAGTAACGAATTCGCCCGTCTGAAGCTGCAGCAGGTTGACTATCGGCGTACCCTTTGCCGTCCTGCCTGCCTCGGGGATGGAATAGCACTTGATTCTGAATGCTCTGCCCTTATTGGTGAAGAACATTATGTACGAATGAGTTGAAGTTACGAAGATATCCTCTAAGAAATCCTCTTCACGGGTCGCACCTGCGGAAACGCCCACACCGCCCCTGCGCTGGGTGCGGTAGGTATCCTCCGCTATCCTCTTGATATAGCCATGGTGCGTACAGGTGACGACCATGGTCTCCTCCTGAATAATATCATCCATATCAATATCTTCGATGAGCTTGGTAATCTCGGTACGCCTCTCATCGGCGAACTTGCGCCTGATCTCCAGCATCTCATCACGGATAACGCCCATGAGCTTGTGTTCATCGGCAAGGATGCCCATAAGGTATTCGACCTGCTTTTTAAGATCGGCATACTCCAATTCAAGCCTGCTGCGTTCAAGACCCGTGAGCCTTTGCAGCCTCATATCGAGTATCGCCTGCGCCTGCTTTTCGCTGAAGCCGAAGCGAGCCATCAGCCTTTCCTTCGCCTGCTGGCCGTTCTCGCTCGCCTTGATTATGGCAATGACCTCGTCGATATTATCGAGAGCTATCATCAAGCCCTCTAAGATATGCAGTCTCTCCCTCGCCTTGTCGAGATCGAACTGCGTTCTCCTCGTGACGACCTCCTTCTGATGCTCAAGATAATAATAGATCATCTGGCGGAGGTTCAGCACCTTGGGCTCGCCATCCACGAGCGCAATCATGATAACGCCGAAGGTATCCTGAAGCTGGGTATGCTTATAGAGATTATTCAGGACGACATTTGCATTTATATCCTTTTTAAGCTCAATAACGATTCTCATGCCGGAGCGTGAGCTTTCATCGCGAAGGTCGGAGATGCCGTCCACCTTCTTTTCATGAACGAGCTCCGCAATCTTCTCAACGAGCTTAGCCTTATTGACCTGATAGGGTATCTCGGTAACGATGATCCTTGCCCTATCGGCCTTGTACTGCTCTATCTCCGATTTTGCACGGACGAGTATCTTGCCCCTTCCGGTGAAATACGCATGCCTGATGCCGACATCCCCCATGATTACGCCGCCGGTCGGGAAATCGGGGCCGGGGATATAGTTCATAAGCTCATCAATGGTTATATCGGGATTATCTATCATCGCAATGCATGCGTCGATGGTCTCGCCGAGGTTATGCGGAGGGATATTCGTTGCCATACCGACCGCAATACCGTTTGAACCGTTCACCAAAAGATTCGGGAACCTTGAGGGCAGCACGGAGGGCTGCATGAGCGTTTCATCAAAATTGGGATAGAAATCAACGGTATTCTTGTCGAGATCGCGGAGCATTTCCAGGGTGAGCCTGCTCATCCTCGCCTCGGTATAACGCATTGCAGCCGCAGGGTCGCCATCCACGCTGCCGAAATTGCCGTGACCCTCGACGAGCGGATAACGGGTGGAGAAGGGCTGAGCGAGCCTTACCATTGCATCGTAGACCGCCATATCGCCGTGGGGATGGTATTTACCCAGAACATCGCCGACAAGACGGGCGCTCTTTCTGAACGGCTTATCGGGCTGCATGCTTAGCTCGTCCATGGCATACAGGATACGCCTGTGTACGGGCTTCAGGCCGTCGCGCACATCGGGCAGCGCACGGCTGATGATGACCGCCATGGCATAGGATATGAAGCTCTTTTTCATCTCGCCGACGAGATTTACGGGCAGAATCCTTCCGCCCTCAATATCCGTCGGAAGCTCGTTGGTGCCGAGCATTTCAAGGTTTGCCGATTTGTTCTTCGGCTGATTGAAATTATTATTATTGTTTTCTTCCATTATTCGGTTCCCCTATGCTTAAATATCAAGGTCCGCAACGAGCTTGCTGTTCTGCTCGATGAATTCACGCCTCGGCTCGACCTTATCGCCCATCAAAAGCGTAAAGGTCTCATCGGCAAGCATCGCATCATCCATCGTAACGCGCAGCATTATGCGCTTTTCGGGGTCCATGGTCGTATCCCAGAGCTGTTCGGGGTTCATTTCGCCGAGACCTTTATAGCGTTGAATCGTTATCTTGTTATCCCTGCCTATCTCGTTAAGGGCAAGGTTCAGCTCTTCATCGGAATACACATATTTTTCAAAATTACCCTTCTTAATGAGGTACAGAGGGGGCTGTGCGATATAGACATAGCCCTTTTCAATCATCGGGCGCATATGCCGATAGAAGAAGGTCAGGAGCAGAGTCCTTATATGGCTTCCGTCAACATCAGCATCGGTCATGCAGATAATCTTATGATAGCGCAGCTTGCTCTCATCAAAATCGGCATCAATGCCGGCGCCGAAAGCGGTTATCATGCACTTGATTTCGGCATTGCCGAGAATCTTATCGAGCCTCGTCTTTTCAACATTAAGGATTTTACCCCTCAGCGGCAGTATTGCCTGGAAATGCCTGTCACGGCCTTCCTTTGCGGAGCCGCCTGCACTGTCTCCCTCGACGATGAAGAGCTCGCAGACAGTCGGATCCTTTTCGGAGCAGTCGGCAAGCTTTCCGGGAAGCGCGGCGCTGTCCAGCACGGATTTTCTCCTTGTAAGCTCCCTTGCCTTTCTCGCCGCTTCACGCGCACGGCTCGCGCTGAGGCATTTATCCACGATAATCTTTGCCTGCGCAGGGTTCTCCTCAAGATACTGCATCAATCCTGAATAAACCGTGTTATCGACAAGAGTCCTTATATAGGCGTTGCCGAGCTTCGTTTTTGTCTGGCCCTCGAACTGCGGTTCTGTGAGCTTAACGCTGATTATTGCGGAGAGACCCTCGCGCGTATCGTCGCCGGAGAGATTGGCGTCATTATCCTTTAAGATTTTGTATTTCCTTGCATAGTCGTTGATGACCCTTGTCAGCGCCGAACGGAAGCCTGCAAGATGGCTGCCGCCCTCTATGGTATTTATGTTGTTCGCAAAGGTGAATACATTTTCGTTATAGCCGTCGTTATACTGCATTGCAATCTCGACGCTTGCGGAATCCTTTTCGGATTCAACCCTGCTTGCTGAGAAATAGATGGGGTCGGGATGCAGAAGCTCCTTATTTTTATTCAGGTACCGTACATACTCGATTATTCCGCCCTCATAATGGAAGACATCCCTGCGCATGGGGTCGGTGCGTTCATCCGTGATGTTTATGCTGACGCCCGCATTTAGGAAAGCAAGCTCGCGCAGCCTTCTTGTCAGGGTATCGTAATCGTAATTGACCTCATCAAAGATGGTTTCATCGGGCAGGAAGGTGATGGATGTGCCGTGTTCAGCTTCACTGCATGTGCCGACGACCTCGACCTCGGTCTCCTTTATCCCCTTTCTGCATATCTGGCGGTATACCTTGCCGCCGAGCCTTACCTCCGCAACAAGCTCATTGCTGAGCGCGTTTACGACAGAAAGGCCTACGCCGTGCAGACCTCCGGAGACCTTATAGCCGCTGCCGCCGAATTTGCCGCCGGCATGGAGCATGGTAAGCGCAACCTCGAGCGCGGATTTGCCCGTCTTCGGGTGGATATCAACGGGGATACCGCGTCCGTTATCTATAACGGTAATGGAGTTATCGTGATGGATGGTCACATAGATATGCGTGCAATAGCCTGCCATCGCTTCGTCGATAGCATTATCCACTATTTCGTAAACGAGGTGATGCAAGCCCCTCTCATCGGTCGAGCCGATGTACATGCCCGGACGGCGGCGTACTGCCTCAAGCCCTTCCAGAACCTGTATTTGTGATGCATCATAGGTATTTTCCATAGAACCTCCGAATTCTGTTCTTCAGAATTTAATTTCAAATTATCGGCAATTCTCAGACAACACGGGTCAGCCTGCCGTCAAAGCATTCAAACACGCGCATATCCGGCACATCCTCAAGGCCGTCGAGGTCGGTTGCGGTGAGGAAGCATTGGCATTCAAAGGCATTCGACAGCAGAGCCCTCTGCCGGTCGCAGTCGAGCTCGCTAAGCACATCATCGAGCAAAAGAATCGGGTACTCGCCCTTTTCCTTATGCATGACGGTCAGCTCGCTTAGCTTCAGGCTCAATGCGGCAGTGCGCTGCTGGCCCTGCGAGCCGAAAACGCGCACATCCTCGCCGTTCAGCATCATGCCGATATCGTCCCGATGCGGCCCTCTTGTGGTATAGCCGCGCCTTATATCCTCCTCATGCGAAGAGGAAAGCGCATCATAGAGAATCGCCTTGACCCGTCCCTCGCTGAACGGGACATTGGGCTTATAGAATACATGCAGCTCCTCAAGGTCATCGGTTATCCTGCCGTGCAGCTCGCAGGCGATATCGCCTATCTCCTCCATGAATGAGGCGCGGACAGCCATAATATCGCCGCCGAGATCTGCCAATCTTTCATCCCAGGAGGACAGCAGCCTATCATCCGATCCCCCGGCTGCGGAGTTCATATCCTTGAGAAGGCTTCCGCGCTGCTTGAGCGCGGCATTATACTGCTGCAAACGGTAGAAATAGGTGGGCCTCAGCTGGCAGAGCTCCATATCCATGAAGTGCCTGCGCTCGGACGGTGCGGATTTAACGATGCCGAGATCCTCCGGGGAGAACATCACGACATTCATTACTCCCATCAGCTCCCCTATCCTCGTGAGCTTGCTCCCATCCACCTTAACGGATTTATGCTCGCTGTCGCTTAGGCGCATTTCTATCGAACGCTTCCCGACCTCGCTTACAAGGTCGATGCCGACATATCCGCCGTGGGAATGCCTGTTTATAAGCTCCGTATCCTTTTTTGTGCGGTGACTGCGCCCGAGAGCGGAAAGGAATATCGCTTCGAGGATATTGGTCTTGCCTGCGGCATTGGGCCCGATAATGACGTTGAGCCCTTTCCCGGGTTCGAACATCATTTCTTCATAGCTTCTGAAATTATGGAGCCTAAGACCGGTGACGAACATCCTGTTTCTCCTTTCCGTTAAGTCGGAATGCTGCGCACGGATATAAAATTATTATACCACAATTTCAATTATTTTACAAGCATTGTTTTATTTATATAAGAAGAAACTGCCGTATAACATGCGGAATACCGTGAAAGCCGTCGTTTTTTCACGCAAAAAAGAGCTGCCGTGAAAGCAGCTCTTTATATCAATGTTCGTTAATTCTCTCCGTCCTCGAGGTTTACCCACATAGCGGGCCTTATTCCGCCGTGGGCATAATCCACCATACCGCCCGAGAACCTTATAAGCCCCGAATAGCTGACTATTGCGGCGACATTCTGATACACGCCGGGGGATCTGAGCCAATACCAGCAGTTGTTTGCCAGAGAATCCTCCACATTATCATTCGTGTACGAGTTTCTTGATTTGATGATGCCGAGATCGTCCGTAACGCGCGTCATGAAATACGCGCCGCGGTTATTGGCATAATCGGTCGGAGTGGAATAGATTATTTCGTCGGTGCTGTAATAGCTTGTGACCGCGACATCATAATTGACTGCGAGGTACTCCATCGTTTCCTCAAAGCTGAGAAGGAAAATACTATCCTGTGTATCGTTGCCGCCCGAAGCCCCCTTGATACTGTTATCCTCGGTATGTACGGTTACGCTCGCTATATGCGACCTTTCCTCATCGGTGAACGCGGTTTCAAGAAATTCACCGTTCAGCCATGCGCGGATATCGCTCGTTTCCCAAGTTGCCTCGGAACCGTCCGCATGATAGGGCATGCAGTTGATGCAGTATTTGCTGAGCAGCAATGCCCTGTTATCCTTGATTTCAAGCACTATCCACTGAAGCGGTTCAAAGCCGTTTTCGGGGATGTCATCCTGCTCGAATCTGCCGTAAACCGCGCCGCTGCCTGTGATGCCTATGGCAGCGAGTGCTCGTGTGCGTGCAACTGCGGCAAAATGCCCCGCGTCCTTATAATCCGAAACGGATTTCAGGCACTCATACGCCCCGGCATACTTACCCTCATGGAGCAGTTTCATGCCCATATCATACTTCAGCGGAGGGATAACATACTTTATTGTCAGTATCGTTCCGACTGTGCCGAGTATCAGAATTGTAAGCAGTGAAATAAGCGAAACGGTGATTATCTTTTTGCGTTTTTTGCGTTTTCTGAAGCTTGCTTCCGACCTTGCCTTGGCAAGCTCTGCGACATTGCCCGTTTCCGATGCTGATTCCTCCGCAAGCCTTCTGCAATTCGCAATGCGTTCCTCGCTGTCCTTATAGCCCGGGATTTTTTCATACTGGCGGATCGCCATATAGCAGCATTTATTGCCTTCAAGGTTCAGCGCGCGCTGATAAATATCCTCTTTCTGCTTGAGCTCGGCATTTTCCATACATTCCGGGCAGGTCGTCGCACGGGAACCGGGTTCGCTTTCAAACTCCCTGCCGCATATATCGCATATGTACATCTGTTTTTCTCCTTTAGTATCGAATCAGCGGCGGAATACTCCGTTCACCCGATTGGGGGTGATTATACCATGAATTTCGGCATATTTCAATCATTATAGAATGAGTTTCCGCCGATGAACTCCCTGATTATGGATGTCGGAGGGATCTCATCCTCAACATCCGCGCTGACGAAGTAATTAAGGAATTTTACTATTGCACGGGCCTGACAGTAATACGGGCTTTCGGGCGGCACCTCCGTGAGCAGCGGATATACATGCTTCTTCATCACCGCAACCTCGTAGTGAAGAGTGGTATTGATGATGCAGTCCGCATTCTCCTGATATGGGAATATCCAGCGCGCCTCGCCGCTTCTGACGCTCGGCCACATACCGAGCGTATGCTCCATGCTCGCTCCGCGGTTTTCATAATCACGAACGAGCCTTCTCAGCAGCCTGAGGTCGGTGGTGTGTATCCTGTTGTGATCATCAAGATTGAGCGTGGTGAGTGCGGATACATAGATTCTGTATACGGCGCTCGGGTCGATTCCCCGTATTATACTCGGGTTAAGCCCGTGTATGCCCTCGATGATAACCGGCTGGTCTGCGCGGAGCCTGATAATATTGTTTCCGATCTCGCTTTTGCCGGTTTTGAAATTGAAATTCGGTATTGATACCTCGACACCCTTTATGAGCATATCCAAATCGCGGACGAAGCCTTCCGTATCAATCGCGTTGATGTGCTCAAGGTCGATATTTCCGTTCGCGTCGCGCTCGACCTTGTCCCTGTCGATATAGTAGTCATCGAGCGAGAGCATGACGGGATCAAGGCCCGATGCTCGGAGCTGTGTTGCAAGCCTATGCGCCGATGTGGTTTTTCCCGATGAGGACGGGCCTGCAATCAATATCGCCTTTGCGCCGTGAGAAATAATATCATCCGCTACCCTTGAAAAGTTCTTCTCATGCAGCGCTTCATTGACGCGGATAAGCTCTCTTATGCTTCCGTCCTCCACGCGCCTGTTCAGCTCGGCAGCCGTTGCGCAGGTCATGAATCTTCCCCATTTATCGCTTTCCCTGAAGACTGCCAACAGCTTCGGGCTGTCCTCATATTTCGATGCCTTGCTCGGGTCGGAGCGATCCGGGAGCAGCATGACCAATGAATCATCAATGCGGTGCAGGTCAAATACCTTTACATAGCCCGTATTCGGAGCCATCTCGCCGTAGAAATAGTCCTTGTAATCCGAATAATCGGGGCATGAATACATATCAAAATAATTGAATTTTCTCCATTTGAGCAGTGCTGCCTTGTCGGTCTGCCCGTCACGCTCGAAATACTCCAGGGCTTCATGGATGTCGTACCTGTGCCTTTGGAGCCTCAGCCCCCTTTCCGCTATCGAGTTCATCTCGCTGCGGATGAGTTCTATATCATCATCGCAGAGCATGGGCTGCTTCTTTATCGTAATATAGACGCCCTGCCCCATCGAATACTGAACTATTACCCTTGCCTCGGGGAAGAGCTTCCGTACCGCCATGATGAGCACGAATTGCAGAGTGCGTTCATAAACCCTGCGTCCCTCCTCGCACATGTACGTCACAAGGCTGAGCTCACACTCGCGCTTCGGCACATACATCAGGTTGAATATTTCGCCGCCCAGCTTCACTGCAAGCGGCTTAGTTTCCATATTTTCAGAGTCAAGGCCCAATTCAGTTATGTATTCCGCGAGGGACGTCCCCTCCCTGAGTTCACATTCACGATCTTCAATCTTTATTTTCATTTCGTTCCGTCCTTCCGCAATTTATTCGTCATATTCTTTTCCTTTTCAGCATATTCCATATTTACATTATACGGAATCGCCGCCGAATTTCAACACCACATCGGTCGATTGATGTGGAAAAGTCGGTTCATTTTGCGGTATTCTTCCGTTTTTCCGTTTTTCGCCAAAACTTCCTGCCTTTCCCCGGCATAGAAATGCTCAAAAACGACCATTATTAGTACATAGCAATCAGCGAGGTGTATTTATGGCTATGAATAAGGTTGAGATATGCGGCGTTGACACGAGCACTCTCCCGAAATTTACTTATAAGGAGAGCATGGCGCTGCTTGAACGCGTTAAGGAAGGGGACGAAGAGGCAAGAAACGAGTTTCTGAACGGCAACCTCCGGCTTGTTCTCAGTGTTATCAAGCGCTTCTCCGGCCGAGGCGAACCTCCCGATGATCTGTTTCAGGTGGGTTGCATAGGGCTTATCAAAGCCCTTGAGAATTTCGACATGAGCCACAATGTCAGGTTTTCAACCTACGCCGTTCCGATGATTATAGGAGAGATACGGCGTTACCTTCGGGATAACAGTGCAATCAGGGTCAGCCGTTCGATGCGAGATACCGCGTACCATGCGCTCCGTGTTCGCAATCAGCTTATCGACGAGACCGGCGCAGAGCCTCGGCTCGAGGATATTGCAAAGGCGCTGGAGCTTCCCGTTTCCGAGATAGTATTCGCGCTCGATGCGCTCGCCGATCCGATTTCGCTTCAGGAGCCCGTATTCCGCGATGACGGCGATGCGGTCTTCATCTGCGACCAGATAAGCGATGAAAGCGCAAATTGCGATCGCTGGCTCGACAATATAGCCATCGAGGATGGTTTAAGCAGGCTCAGTGACCGCGAGCAGAGGATTATCAAGCTCCGCTTCTTCCGCGGCAAAACCCAGACGGAGGTCGCCAATGAGATCGGCATCAGTCAGGCTCAGGTCTCAAGGCTTGAAAAATCTGCGCTCACGAGAATGCGGAAATATGTATGAGTTTTTCGGCATTACGCTTCGAAAAAATTACTCCGAATGCCGTAAAGTTCTCCGGTGCTTGCAGTAATTTTTCACATAATTTGTGAATAAATTACATGGTTTTCGGCGGATTTGCACATTTTTACGTTGAAAAATCCCTTTAATTTGTTAAGAAAATGACATTTTTGGGGCATTTTAGACTTTTTGCAAAATCTGCCCGAAAAATATAAAAAATGTCGAAAAAAGGGCTTGCTTTTTTTTCACATTTAGAGTAAAATACGATTACAAACTAAAATCTCTTGTGAGGTAAACACTATGATAACCAAAGATGTCTCCCCTGCCGAGCTTGAAATAATGGAAATTATTTGGACCGCCGGCAAACCTGTCATCGTATCCGATATTTGGCAGGCAGTACAGGGTCACGATTGGACATATCAGACTGTTCAGACCTTCGTCAACCGTTTGCACATGAAGGGCTTTATTAAGGTCGTCAGCAAGCGCGTTCGTTCGTTTGAATATCTCCCCTGTCTTACTCGCGCCGACTACATCGTCGAGAGCCGCGGCAGACTTCTTGATGGCAGCGAAGGTGCTTCCATCGCTGATTTCATCAGGGCTATGAAGGATGCCGGCCGCTGCACGAAGGCCGATGTCGCCGAGATCGAGAAGGTTATCGCAAAGCTCAGATAAGGGTTGTCTCTCCCCGCTCTAAGCTCCTTCGATACCGATGTGATCCCAAAATTCCCTGCAGCATTATGCTGCCTTCGGTTTCATGAATCCATCTCTGCGGATTTTTTCGTTCGCAATGCTGTTCTCCGCATGGAGTCCTTCGCTTGGTTGGGCAGGAACCCATGCTCTGTTTCGGTCGGCCTTCTGAGTATTATCCGCATAGCGCGTCTTACTGCAAGCTTGAAACCCAACAACATTTACCCGTGGCTTTTTAAGGCTGCGGGTTTTTTGTTTTTGTCTTATTCCGCCTTTTAGCGAGGACCGTTTAATTTCTTCTTTATCCGTATTCGAAGAAGCGTGTGCAAAAATCAACTCCTTCAAAACGTTTGCCGCAGTCGGGCATAATAGTTGTTTTCCGAAAAAAATAAGGGCTGTATCAAAATGAATCATTTGATACAGTCCCTTTTATGCTGTAATGGAATCGGTTAGATTACTTGAGCTCCAGCATGCAGACCTCTGCGCCGTCGCCACGGCGAGGTCCGAGCTTATAGATGCGTACATAGCCGCCGTTCATGCCGTCGTACTTGGGAGCGAGCTCACGGAAGAGCTTCTCAACGACGGGATGGGGAGTTTCCTTGCAGCGTGCGCGGAATTCCTTAGCGGTCTCCTTGTTCTCGCGAACGAGGGGAAGATCATAGAGGTAAGCCATGATCTGCCTGCGAGCATGGAGCTTTGAGGGCTTATCTATAACCTTCTCGACCTCAACAGCCTGCTGCTTGTCGTTGATGGTGGTCTTGGTTACGGTTTCGGTATTTTTATATTCGGACACGGCGAGGGTGATGAGCTTCTCGGCAATGGGGCGAACCTCCTTTGCACGGCTCTCGGTGGTTACGAGCTTTCCGTTCCAAAGGAATGCGGTCACCATATTGCGAAGCATGGCATCACGCTGGTCGGTAGCCTTGTTCAGCTTACGGTTAGGCATAAAATTTCCTCCTAAGATAATATGGACACTTGCTATTCTGTCCTCGGCGATTACTCGTCGCTATCGCGCAAAGTCAGACCCAGAGCGGCAAGCTTCTGCTGTACCTCTTCCAGGGACTTTCTGCCAAGATTGCGTACTTTCATCATTTCTTCCTCATCGCGCTCGACCAATTCTGCAACGATATTGATGCCGGCACGCTTGAGGCAGTTATAGGAACGCACGGAGAGATCAAGTTCTTCAATCGCCATGTCATAGATCTTGCTGTTATTGTCGGCTTCGGTTTCACCGGCAACTTCAAAGGTCTCGGCGCCCTCGGTGAGATTTGTAAACAAGGAAAGATGCTCAAACATGATCCTTGCAGCGCTGCTGACGGCTTCTTCGGGACGGATGGTTCCTGCGGTCCAGACTTCGAGGGTGAGCTTATCGTAGTCAGTAACCTGACCTACACGGGTATCCTCAACCTTGAAGTTGACCTTTGTAATGGGTGTAAAAATGGAATCAACCGCGATTTCACCGATTGGCATGCCGGGCTTTTTATTCTTATCTGCGGAAACATAGCCGCGGCCCTTGTCAATGGTGATATCCATATTCAGCTTTGCGCCTTCGGAAAGCGTGGCAATGCGCAGATCGGGATTTATTATCTCGATATCCGAATCATGAATGATATCGCCTGCGGTGATGACGCACTCATCCTCAGCATCGATCCTGACATGGACGGGCTCATCCGCAAACATCTTTACGCGAAGCTCCTTGATATTAAGGATGATCTCTGTAACATCTTCCTTAACTCCGGGAATGGTGGAGAATTCGTGAAGCACGCCGTCAATCCTGACGGAAGTCGCGGCTGCTCCGGGCAATGAGCTGAGAAGCACACGGCGGAGGCTGTTGCCAAGGGTCGTGCCGAAGCCGCGCTCGAGCGGCTCAACGACGAACATGCCGTAATTCTCTGTAAGCTCCTTGCTGACGATTCTCGGTCTTTCAATTTCCAACATCGAATCTCTCCCCTCTCTTGAAATAAAGTAACTGATAGATCAGGGTAACTGTGATGATTACTTGGAGTAAAGCTCAACAATGAGGTGCTCCTCAATGGTGAGATCAATGTCATCACGCTGGGGCATTGCCGCCACGATACCGCTGAGGTTGGGTGCATCCAGTTCAAGCCACTTAGCGATGGGCTTATCGGCACCCTGCTCCCTGACGAGCTTGAAAGCGGGTACGTCATAGCTGTCGCTGCGAACGCTGATCTTCTGACCGACCTTTACGAGGTAGGAGGGAATGTCAACCTTCTGACCGTCAACGAGGATATGACCATGGGTGATCCACTGACGAGCCTGAGCACGGCTGGTGCCGAAGCCGAGGCGGTAAACAACATTGTCAAGCCTGCGCTCGATGAGGCAGAGCATGTTTTCACCGGTAACGCCCTTCATATTGGAGGCGGTCTCGTAATACTTGTGGAACTGGGATTCGCTTACGCCATAGGCACGGCGGCATTTCTGCTTCTCACGAAGCTGGGTGCCGTATTCGCTCAGCTTACGAGCGCGAGCCTGACCGTGCTGTCCCGGAGGAGTGTGACGCTTTACCACTGCGCACTTTGCATCATTGTAGCAGCGGTCGCCTTTAAGAAACAGTTTCATGCCTTCCCTGCGGCACTGTCTGCAAACGGAATCTGTATATCTTGCCATAATCGTTTGCTCTCCTTATACTCTTCTACGCTTGGGAGGACGGCAGCCATTGTGGGGGATGGGAGTAACGTCCTTTATCATGTTGACTTCGAGTCCTGCGGACTGGAGCGCGCGGATTGCAGATTCACGACCTGCACCGGGGCCCTTTACATAAACCTCAACATAGTGCATACCATGCTCGATGGATGCCTTTGCTGCTGCTTCTGCTGCCATCTGGGCTGCGAAGGGAGTGCTCTTACGGGAACCGCGGTAGCCGAGGCCGCCTGCGGATGCCCAAGAGATTGCGTTGCCGTTCATATCGGTAACGGTAACGAGGGTGTTATTGAAGGAAGAACGAATGTGGACCTGACCACGTTCTATGTTCTTGCGCTCACGGCGCTTGCGGCTTGCAACTTTCTTGCCAGCTTTACCGGTCTTTGCCATTAGTCATTCCCTCCTTATTTCTTTGCTTTACCTGCGGAACGCTTCGGGCCCTTACGGGTTCTTGCATTCTGCTTAGTGCTCTGTCCGCGAACGGGCAGTCCCTTGCGGTGGCGGACGCCACGGTAGCAGCCGACTTCGATGAGGCGCTTGATGTTCATGGAAACTTCACGCCTGAGGTCGCCCTCTACCTTGCAATGATGATCGATGTACTCTCTGAGTTTATTTACATCCGCTTCGGTCAGGTCGCGAACCCTGATATCGGGGTCAACGCCGGTCTCTCTGAGGATGGTCTGGGAAGTCTTGAGGCCGATACCGTAGATATAGGTAAGGCCGATCTCGACTCGCTTGTCCCTGGGCAGGTCTACGCCGCTAATACGCGCCATAAAGTTTGTTTACCTCCGTAAAATTTTGGTGTTTTGGTAAATACTGCCGGTTCCCGATCTCAACTAATGCCAAATTGCGGCCGCTGTTAACGCTAAGCTTTTTGATGCAGCTTGGCAGCGGTTGAGATCAGGCAGCCGCACCGACAGGAGTAGTTAGTGACGGTTTACCTTATGCTGAACTAAGGCAAGCACCTGAAAATTTCGGGCGAAACGCCCGTCACACTCCCGGCACGGGTGATTCCCTTGCCGCACGATGAAGGAACGGTTGTATCCTTTATCGCAACTGCGCACGATACGCGCTCCCGCATATCGCCGCTCGGATCATCGAATGGGTTAGTTTCTCCGATCCTATCATTACATAGAAGAAGTACGGCTTCTTCCCTCGGGCGCAGGGTTCCCGATGAGAAAGCTTTTAGCCCTGCTTCTGCTTATGCCTGGGGTTATCGCAGATAACCATAACGCGACCTTTACGCTTGATTATCTTGCACTTTTCACACATCGGCTTGACCGAAGGCCTGACTTTCATGTTGTTACCTCCTGTGGATTTTCTTCCGTGCCGTTTCCGGCACCGGGAAGGTTACGAGGCGGAGGACTTCCGCCTTTGCTGCCCGAACTAAAAGCTTAGTTCTTGCCGCGCCATGTGATACGACCCCGGTTGAGATCATAGGGTGAAAGCTCGACCGTGACCTTATCGCCGGTCAGGATGCGGATGAAATTCATGCGCAGTTTTCCGGAAATGGTCGCAGTGATCTTATGCCCGTTTTCGAGCGTCACTTCAAACACGGTGTTGGGAAAGGTGTTGGTGACAACGCCTGCAACTTCAATTACATCTTGCTTGGACACTTATTTACCTCCTTATTCGGGTTCGTCTGCCGCTTGCGTGCTCTCGCTCACAAGCAGTTTGATTATTTTTCGAAGCTCCGCATTTTGGATGTGTTCCCTCCGCAAGAGCCTTTCCTTCAGCTCCTCCGAAAGGATATTCATATCCTCAATATGCTTGAGTTTCTTCTTTTTCGGCGCCTCTATCGGCCTCAGATCCCCATCTGCAAGCAAAATATATTTTTCATCAATTTTGCCTACAACGACGAAAAACCGACCGCAATCCCTGCCTGCGGTGCTTTTTACGAGGCTTCCGAGCCTTTCAGTGCCGAAATTTGCGGCGAAATTACAGAAATCTTCGGGTTTTTTTCGCATATTAACGCATAACTCAGATCCATAAGTCGCAACCTTATGATTTTAACATGTTAAATCGGGTTTGTCAATATCTCCGGACCATTTTCCGTAATAAAAATTGTGTTCTCGTAATGAGCGCTCGGCTTACGGTCGAGAGTTACGCATGTCCACCCGTCGGAGAGAAAATCAACTCTCCTTGTGCCCAAATTTATCATGGGTTCAACGGCGATTGCCATGCCGGGAACGAGCCTTGCTCCCCTGCCGAAACGGGGGTTAGTGTAGTTCGGAACCTCGGGCGCTTCGTGCATATTGGAGCCGATACCGTGGCCGACAAGCTCACGAACGATGCCATAGCCGTACTCATTCGCATGAGCCTCAACCGCTCTCGAAATATCGGAAATGTGGTTCCCGACGACAGCCTGCTCAAAGCCCTTGAAGAAGCATTCCTTCGTGACCCTGACGAGCTGCTGCACTTCGGGAGAAACTTCGCCGACCAATATAGTGCGCGCAGCGTCGCCGTGGAAGCCGTCAAGAATGACTCCGCAGTCGATGCTGATAATATCTCCATCCCTGAGAATCTGTTTTTTGCTCGGGATGCCGTGAACGATCTGCTCATTGACCGAGGTACAGATGCTTGCCGGGAAACCGTCATAGTTCAGGAATGACGGTATGCCTCCGCGGCTCCTGATGTATGCTTCGGCAGCCTCGTCCAATTCCTTGGTGGAGATACCGGGTTTTACGAGTCCGGCAAGATATGCGAGCGTTTCGCCGGTGAGCGCACCGGCTTTACGCATCGCTTCATGCTGGCTCTCGGATTTTATCGTGATCCTGTCCGCCATTATAGCACCTTTCAGCTGTTTTTAAGGGTCATAACTCCGTCGATGACCGCAAAAATATCCCGAGTTACCTCGTCAACATCCTGACCGCCGTTTATCGCGGCGAGCAAACCCCTCTGCTTGTAGTACTGAATGAGGGGGAAAGTGCTCTCGTAGTACACGGCAAGCCTGTGACGCATCGCATCCGGGTTGTCGTCGGGACGCCTGTAAAGCTCCGCACCGCATTTGGCGCAGACGGGGTTTTCGCCTTCGTTGACTATCTGAGTATGCTTGCATTCGGGGCAGACCATGCGCTTCGCAACACGGGCAACGAGAATCTCTGGCTCGCAGTCGATATCAATAACTATATCGGTATCAATCATTTCGGCGAGCGCCTCCGCCTGTGCCGTCGTCCTCGGGAAGCCGTCAAGCAGAAAACCGTTTTTGCAGTCATCCTGCGCAATCCTCGATTTGACCATTGCGCATATCATCTCATCGGGAACAAGACTTCCGTCATCAATGAAGGCTTTTGCCTGCAAACCCAATTCTGTTTCAGAGGCAATTTCAGCCCGCAGCATATCTCCGGTCGAAATATGTGCGAGCGCATACTTTTCCGCTATTCTTTCCGCCTGCGTGCCTTTGCCGGCAGCAGGAGGTCCCAAAAGGATAAGCTTCATATTGAATTTTACCTTCTTCAGAGAAAGATTTGCATAGGGATATCCTATAAAGGATCTCCCTATGCATTTAGCTTATTATTAACCGAGGAAGCCCTTATAATTCCTCATGAGCAGCAGCGAGTCGAGCTGATCCGCGATTTCAAGCGAAACGCTGATCATGATCAGGATGCTGGTAGGACCGAATGATGAAAGAACATTGATGTTCAGTATCTTGAGGAATACGGTCGGGACGATTGCGATGACCATGAGGAAGAGCGCACCGAACATGGTGAGGCGGCTGCACTTCTTCTTCAGATAATCGGAAGTGGGGCGACCGGGACGGATTCCGGGGATGAAACCACCGTTCTGCTGGAGATTCTTGGAGATCTCAACAGGATTGAAGGTGATTGAGGAATAGAAGTATGCAAAGCCTACGATGAGGAGTGCATAGAGAACGTAGTAGATCACAAGACCCAATGCATTGGTGGAGCCTGCGCTCAGGTACTTGGATACGAAAGCGTAGAACTTGCCGTTGGGCCAGAACTGACCTATCATCGCAGGGACCTGAAGAATGGTCATTGCGAAGATGAGGGGCATAACGCCGTTAGCATTTGCCTTGAGGGGGATGTGGGTCGCAGCACCGCCGTAGGTCTTCCTGCCGACTACGCGCTTTGCATACTGGACGGGAATCTTGCGGACAGCCTTGTCAACCAGAATGATGCCGACAACAAGGATGAGAACGACTGCGATAACTACGAGGAAATACCACCACTTATAGAAAACGGGGACATTGTTTTCGATAACGGGGCTGATGTGGAAGGTACCGTTGATGAGGTTGATAACAACCTGAGGAACGGAGGATACGATGGAGGCGAAGATCAGGATGGAGATACCGTTGCCGATACCCTTTTCGTTGATCCTTTCGCCCATCCACATCAGGAATGCGGTACCTGCGGTGCAGCAGAAGCCGACCGTGACATAGGGCATAATGCCGTTCATGAAGGTTCCGAAGCCGGAATTTCCGAACCAGGTGATGTCCTTGAGCAGATTAGCGTTGCTGCTGCTGAGACCGACAACGATACTTACGGACTGAATCAGTGCAAGACCGATGCCGACATAGCGGGTAGCCCTCTCGATCTTCTTCTTACCGTCTTCCTCATGAGAGAGCTTCTCAAGCTTCGGGAATGCGATGGTGAGAAGCTGCAGGATAATGGAAGCGGTGATGTAGGGTGAAATACCCATTGCGAAGATGGAGAACTGGCTGAGAGAACCGCCGGAGAACAAATCGAGGAAGTTGAGGAAGTCGTACTGTGAAACCAGCTGCGAGAGGGCTTCTGCATCGACTCCGGGAACGGGGATGAAGGAACCGAGGCGGTACACAACGATGAGAAGCAGTGTGTACAGCATCTTAGTGCGGATATCCTTCACCTTCCAAGCGTTGATGATAGTTTTAAACACTTAGATCACCTCAACAGTTCCGCCCACCGCTGCGATAGCTTCCTGGGCTGTCTTAGAAACCTTTGCTGCCTTAACTGTCAGACGCTTTGTAAGCTCGCCACGGCCGAGAACCTTGAGGCCGTCCTTCTCGATTTTGCTGATGATGCCCATATCCTTGAGCAGCTCAGCGGTGATGACCGTATCATTATCGAAGCACTCAAGCTCGGAGATATTGATAACGGAGTACACTTTCATGAAATTGTTGTGGAAGCCTCTCTTCGGGAGACGACGGGGCAGAGGCATCTGACCGCCTTCAAATCCGTTCTTCTTGCTTCCGCTGCGGGCCTTCTGGCCCTTATGACCGTAACCGGAAGTCTTGCCGATGCCGGAACCGGAGCCGCGGCCGACGCGCTTCCTTGCGCTGGTGGAACCTTCAGCAGGTTTAAGCTCATGCAGATTCATTCGGGGACCTCCTTATTCGTCTACTTCTTCAACCTTAACAAGGTGCTTGACTTTGAAAATCATACCGCGGATGCAAGCATTGTCGGGCTTAACGACGGTGTGATTCATCTTGTGAAGACCGAGAGCGGCAACGGTTGCCTGCTGATCTTTAAGAGCGCCGATGGGGCTCCTCACAAGGGTAACTTTAAGAGATTTTGCCATAGTTCTTTTCCTCCGATCAACCAAGGATCTCTTCAACGGTCTTGCCCCTGAGGCGAGCGACCTGCTCTGCGGTGCGGAGCTGGGTCAGACCATTGATGGTAGCCTTGACGCAGTTTGCGGGGTTATTGGAACCGTAGCTCTTGGTACGGATATCCTTGATGCCTACGCATTCGAGGACGTCACGAACGGGACCGCCTGCGATAACACCGGTACCGGGTTCAGCGGGGAGCATACGGACATGGCCCTTGGAGAACTTACCCTCAACGGCATGGGGGATGGTAGTTCCGACGATGGGTACGGTTACGAGATGGCGCTTTGCATCCTCGACGCCCTTGCGGACTGCTTCGGGGATTTCGGCTGCCTTGCCCATACCGACGCCAACGCGGCCCTTCTCATCGCCGATGACCATGAGAGCAGAGAAACGGAAGATCTTACCGCCCTTAACAACCTTTGCAACGCGGTTGACGGCGACGAGCTTTTCCTTGAATTCCGGGACTTCCGGAGTGAAATTACGCCTGTTATTCTGCATTTGTATACCTCCTTAGAAATCCAGACCGGCCTTACGGGCGCCGGCTGCAAGCTGCTCTACACGACCGGTGTAGAGATAACCGCCGCGGTCGAATACGACCTTCTGAACGCCCTTATCGAGAGCGCGCTTTGCAACGATCTCACCGACGAGGAATGCTGCTTCCTTCTTGTTCTTGCCGTCGAGCTGAGCGATAATATCCTTCTCAACGGTGGAAGCTGCTGCGAGGGTCGCGCCGATCTCGTCGTCGATGACCTGTGCATAGATATGGTTCAGGCTGCGGTAAACGCACAGACGGGGTCTTGCGGGCGTGCCGATGATATGCCTGCGCATACGGTAATGGCGTGCTTTGCGCTTTGCATTCTTATCAAGCTTACTAATCATATTGCTATACTCCTCCTGTTACTTACCGGTCTTGCCTTCCTTGCGGAGAATGACTTCGTAGTCATACTTGATACCCTTGCCCTTGTAGGGTTCAGGCTCACGAGCCGCACGGACCTCTGCGGCGACCTGACCGACTCTCTGCTTGCTGATGCCCTTGACCGTGATGCGGTTGGGAGCAGGAACCTCGAAAGTGACGTCGCCGTCTACAAATTCTACAGGATGGGAATAACCCAAGTTAAGGACGAGCTTATCGCCGGTCTTCTGTGCCCTGTAACCGGTACCGTTGATCTCGAGCTTCTTCTCGAAGCCGGTGGTTACGCCAACGACCATGTTATTGATGAGGGTACGGGAGAGTCCGTGGAGAGAGCGATCCTCCTTATCGTCACTGGGCCTTTCAACCTTGATGATATTTCCCTCAACATTGATCTTCATCCTGGGGGAAATCTTTTCGGAGAGCTGACCTTTGGGGCCCTTGACTACAACGGTGTTGTCGTCAGAAACCGTGATTGTCACTCCGGCAGGAACAGTTATCGGATGTTTTCCGATTCGAGACATTTTTGCACCTCCAAAAATTTTTGAAAAATGTTTGATTTATTTATTGCCTCCGCACTCCGCATGCGCGGAATGCGGCAGCATTAAAGCTATTTCAGCGCATTAAACGCTTTTTACCAGATGTAAGCGAGAACTTCGCCGCCTACGCCCTGCTTCCTTGCTTCACGGTCGGTCATAATACCCTTTGAGGTAGAGATGATGGCGATGCCGAGACCGTTGAGAACCTTGGGCAGGTTGTCCTTACGGGCATATACGCGCAGACCGGGCTTGGAGATGCGCTTGAGGCCGGTGATAACCTTCTGACGGTTGGGGCCGTACTTGAGGTTAATAACCATCATGGGCTCAACGCCCTCTTCATTGATGGTGTAGCCCTTGATATAGCCTTCATTCAGGAGAATATCGGCGATTGAACGCTTCATGACGGAAACGGGAACCTCAACGGTATCGTGCTTCACGATGAGAGCGTTGCGGATACGGGTGAGCATATCAGCAATGGGATCTGTTACGAGCATTGTATAGTCCTCCTTTACCAACTTGCCTTGCGGACACCGGGGATCTCGCCCTTGTAAGCGAGCTCGCGGAAGCATACGCGGCAGATACCGTACTTGCGAAGAACGGCGTGGGGCCTGCCGCAGATACGGCAACGGGTGTAAGCCCTGGTGGAATACTTGGGAGTAGCCTGCTGCTTATTCTTTAATGAAGTCTTTGCCATTAGTTTAATCCTCCTCAGTTATTCGCGAAGGGCATGCCCAAGAGCCTGAGAAGCTCTTTGGCCTCTTCATCGGTCTTAGCGGTGGTGACGAAGATGACATCCATACCGCGGACCTTATCGACATCGTCATAGTTGATTTCCGGGAAAATCAGCTGTTCCTTAAGACCCATAGCATAATTGCCCCTGCCGTCGAAGCTGGTGTCCGACACGCCGCGGAAGTCGCGGACGCGAGGGAGAACGATGTTCATGAGCTTGTCGGCGAAATAGTACATACGGTCGCCGCGGAGAGTGACCTTTGCGCCGACGTTCATGCCCTGACGGACTTTGAAGTTTGCAACTGACTTCTTAGCCTTGGTGATAACGGGCTTCTGGCCTGCAATGATGCCGAGCTCTTCGACTGCTGCATCTATACCCTTGGGATTATCCTTATCGGAGCCGAGACCCATATTGAGAACGATCTTCTCAAGCTTGGGGACTTCCATGGGGTTCTGATAATTGAACTTTTCAACGAGCTGAGGTACGATCTCCTTATACCTGACGCGGAGACGAGCGGGCTCGGTGAACGGTGCGGCTTCCTGCTGCTTTGCATTTTTCTTGGAAACCTGAGCTGTTTCTTTCTTTGCCACAGTAATTACCTCCTTACTCAGTCGATGTTCTTACCGCACTTCTTGCAGGTGCGAACCTTGACCTGTTTGCCGTTCTTCTCGATGAAGGAATGGCCTACGCGGGTGGGCTGCTTGCAGTTGGGGCAGACGAGCATCAGGTTGGAAATATGAATGGTTCCTTCCATGGTGAGCCTGCCGCCCTCCTGACCCTGCTGGCGGGGCTTGACGTGACGGACGATCATGTTCCTGCCGGAAACGATCGCGCGCTGTGCTGCGGGGTAGACCTTGATGACCTTGCCGGTCTTGCCTACATCCTTCATGCTGTCGCCGGAGATTACCATAACGGTATCGCCGGTTCTGATGTTAAGCTTACTGCTCATACTTCTTCCTCCTTACAGCACTTCGGGTGCGAGAGAGACTATCTTCATATAGTCCTTCTCACGCAGTTCCCTTGCGACCGGCCCGAAGATACGGGTGCCGCGGGGCTGCTTCTGGTCATTGATGATGACAGCGGCGTTATCGTCGAAGCAGATATGACTGCCGTCGGGACGATGTACGCCGGTAGCAGTGCGGACTACGACTGCCTTGACAACATCCTTCTTCTTAACAGTGCCGCCGGGGGTAGCGCTCTTAACGGAAGCTACGATGACATCACCGATGGATGCAAACTTCCTGGTAGAACCGCCAAGTACTCGGATGCACATAATTTCCTTTGCGCCGCTGTTATCGGCGACCTTTAACCTGGTTTGCGGTTGAATCATGTTGTTCCTCCCTCGGCTTACTTAGCCTTCTCAATGATTTCGACCATGCGCCAACGCTTATCCTTGGACAGCGGACGGGTCTCCATAATCCTGACGGTATCACCGATACCGCAGGCATTCTCTTCGTCATGAGCCTTGACCTTCAGAGTGTGGTTGATCATCTTTCCGTAGAGGGGATGACGAACCTTGGTCTTGACCTCGACTACGATGGTCTTATCCATCTTGTCGCTTACGACGATACCGACACGGGTCTTGCGGAAGCCCCTTACGGGAGCATTATTCATTTCCATTCTATATCCTCCCTGTTATACTCGTTCGTTGATGAGAGTCTTGACCCTTGCGATGTCGCGCTTGCATTCCTTCATACGCATGGGGTTGGTGAGCGATCCGGTTGCATGCTGGAACCTGAGGTTGAACAGCTCAGCCTTGAGATCCTTTTCCTTGGCGACGAGTTCTTCAGTGGTAAGCTGCTTGAGCTTTTCCAATTCCTTCTTATTCATAGTAGCTTAGCCCTCCACCTTTTCTTCGACGGGTTTCTTCATGAACTTGCACTTGAGCGGAAGCTTGTGCATTGCAAGGCGCAGTGCCTCCCTTGCGGTTGCTTCGTCAACATCGGCGATCTCGAAGAGGATCCTGCCGGGCTTAACGACTGCTACCCAATATTCGGGAGAACCTTTACCGGAACCCATTCGGGTCTCGGCAGGCTTTTCGGTAACGGGCTTGTCGGGGAAGATATCAACCCAAACCTTACCGTTACGCTTCATGTAACGGGTCATTGCAACACGGGCTGCTTCGATCTGATTGCTGGTGACCCATGCGGGCTCCATTGCAACGAGGCCATATTCGCCGTATGCGATGATGTTTCCGCGCTGAGCTGTGCCCTTCATACGGCCACGATGTACCCTGCGGCGTTTTACTCTCTTAGGCATTAACATGGTTGTTATCCTCCTTAAGCTTTCCTGGCACGACGGTTGAGAACCTCACCCTTGTAAATCCAAACCTTGACGCCGATACGACCGTAGGTGGTCTTTGCCTCAGCGAAACCGTACTCGATATCGGCACGGATGGTCTGGAGGGGAGTCGAACCCTCGTTGTAACCTTCGGTCCTTGCAATTTCGGCACCGCCGAGGCGGCCGCTGCACTTGACCTTGATTCCCTTTGCGCCTGCCTTCATGGCACGGCTAAGGGACTGCTTCATCGCACGGCGGAAAGAGGTCCTCTTTTCGAGTGCGGCTGCGATATTTTCAGCAACGAGCTGAGCGTTTGCATCGGGATTGCGGACTTCGATGATATTGACATTGACGGTCCTTCCGGTGAGAGCTGCGAGCTCGGCCTTGATGGTATCAACGCCGACGCCGCCCTTGCCGATGAGCATACCGGGGCGGCCGGTATGGATGCTGACGGTCGCCTTATTGGCGGCGCGCTCGATCCCGATATAGGCAATGCCTGCTTCGTAATACTTGTTCTTCAGGAAATCCCTGATCTTGTTATCCTCAACGAGGTAGTTAGCGAAATCCTTCTTGTTTGCGTACCAGCGGGTATTCCAATCCTTGATAACGCCTACACGGAAGCCATGCGGATTAACTTTCTGTCCCATAATATCCTCCTCTTACTCGGCTTTCTTATCAAGAACGATGCCGATATGGCTCGTGCGCTTGCGGATCCTCGAAGCGCTGCCCCTGCTGCCTGCCCTGTAACGCCTGAGGGTCGGGCCCTGGTTGGCGTATATTTCTGCGACATACAGCTCGTGCCTATCCATATCGAGGTTGTTCTCGGCATTTGCGATTGCGCTCCTCAGAAGCTTGAGGGTGGGCTCGCTTGCTGCCTTGGGGGTATACATAAGGATAGCTTCTGCTTCGTCTACGCTCTTGCCCCTGATAAGATCGATGACGATCTTGACCTTACGGGAGCTGATGCGGATGTACTTAGCGGTCGCATGGGGGCGCTTTTCGGCGTTTTCCCTGCGAAGCATAGTCTTTTCTTTAGATCTGGTTGCCATTTCTTATGTCCTCCTTATTTAGCACGCGTTGCCTTTTCGGAGCCGCGGTGGCCACGGAAGGTACGGGTGGGAGCGAATTCTCCCAGCTTATGTCCGATCATGTCTTCGGTGATGTATACGGGGACATGCTTCCTGCCGTCATGTACGGCGATAGTGTGACCGATCATGTCGGGGAAAATGGTTGATGCTCTGGACCATGTCTTGACAACGGACTTCTTGCCGGAATTGTTCATTTCAACGATCCTTGCAAGCAGCCTTTCGCTGACAAACGGGCCCTTCTTGATTGACCTACTCATTGTTTCAATTCTCCCTTCTTAGATCACTTACCGTCCCTGCGGCGGACGATATACTTATCATTGATATTCTTAGTCTTCCTGGTCTTATAGCCGAGAGCGGGCTTACCCCAAGGAGTAACGGGACCGGGGCGACCGATGGGTGATTTGCCCTCACCACCGCCATGGGGGTGATCGTTGGGGTTCATGACGGAACCGCGAACGGTGGGACGGAAGCCCATGTGACGGGTACGGCCTGCTTTACCGAGCTTGATGTTGACGGAGTCGATATTGCCTACCTGACCGATGGTTGCCTTGCAGCCGAGGGGGATGAGGCGGACTTCGCCGCTGGGAAGACGTACCTGAGCGTACTTATTCTCCTTAGCAAGGAGCTGAGCGGCATTGCCTGCGCTGCGGACGAGCTGTGCGCCCTTGCCGGGGAGCAGCTCAATGCAGTGAACCATGGTGCCGACGGGGATGTTGCGGAGGGGCAGAGCATTGCCGACCTTGATATCGGCGCTCTCGCCGGAAACAATGGTCTCGCCGACCTTGAGGCCGAAGGGAGCGATGATGTAGCGCTTTTCGCCGTCAGCATACTTTACAAGAGCGATATTCGCGCTGCGGTTGGGGTCGTATTCGATGGTGGCAACGGTTGCGGGGATACCGTCCTTATTGCGCTTGAAGTCGATGATACGATACTGGCGCTTTGCGCCGCCGCCGCGGTGACGAACGGTGATCCTGCCGCGGTTGTTGCGGCCGGCATTGGACTTGAGCGATTCCATAAGGGAGCGCTCGGGGGTCTTGCAGGTGATCTCCTCATAGGTGGAGACCGTCATAAAACGCTGACCCGGAGTATTGGGCTTAATCTTTCTGATAGCCATTATGTGCCTCCTTACTGTGCAAGACTATCGAATGCATCGATGGTCTTGGAGTCTTTAGTGAGGGTGATGTACGCCTTCTTTGTGGAAGCGCGGCGGCCTTCATAGCGGCCCTGCCTCCTGATCTTGCCGAGGCGGTTTATGGTATTGACGGAATCAACCTTGACACCGGGGAAGATCTCCTCGATAGCCTGCTTGATCTCGGTCTTGCCCGCCTTCTTGGCAACGACGAAAACATAAGTCTTATTAGCTATGGTCTCGTAGCTCTTTTCGGTGAGAACGGGGCGGATAATAATGTCATGAGCGTTCATTATGCGTATACCTCCTCGACCTTTGCAACGGCTGCCTTTGTGATGAGGACTGCGTTGTACTTAAGAACTTCGTAGGTGTTAAGGGTGCCGACGGTGGTGGAAGCGATGCCGGGGATGTTGCGTGCGGCGCGGATGACGTTCACGTCATTCTCGGGGAGCACGATGAGGGCATTATTGAGCTTCAGGTTGGCAAGAACCTTAACCATTTCCTTGGTCTTAGCCTGCTCGAGGGTAAGGCTGTCGAGAACGACGAGCTTATCGGCAGCGACCTTGGATGAGAGAGCGGACTTGAGAGCGACCCTCTTGAGCTTCTTATTGAGGCTCATGCGATAATCGCGGGGCTTGGGAGCGAATACTACGCCGCCGTGAGTCCACTGGGGAGAACGGGTTGAACCCTGACGGGCACGGCCGGTGCCCTTCTGCCTCCAGGGCTTTTTGCCGCCGCCGGAAACCTCCGCACGGGTCTTTGCGCTCTGGGTGCCCTGACGCTGATTTGCGTTATAGGCGGTAACATATGCATGCATGGCGGGGACGTTGATCTCTGCGCCGAAGATTTCTTCGCAAAGCTCGATTTCACCGACGATGCTGCCGTTTACATCATAAACATTAACAGTAGGCATTGTGGTTCCTCCTCTTATTTAACCGTGCTGCGGACGAGAACGAGGCCGCCCTTTGCACCGGGGATTGCGCCCTTGATGAGGAGCAGGTTGCGCTCGCCATCTGCACGGACGACTTCGAGGTTCTGAACGGTAACGCGCTCATGACCCATATGGCCGGGGAGATGCTTGGTCTTGAAAACCTCGCCGGGATAGGTGCAAGCGCCCATGGAACCTGCTACGCGGTAGGAATGAGAACCGTGGGTTTTGCGGCCGCGGGACTGATTCCACCTCTTGATGTTGCCCTCAAAGCCCTTGCCCTTGCTGGTGCCGGTCACGTCAACGTGCTCACCGGCTTCAAAGGTATCGGCCTTAATGACATCACCGATAGCGAACTTGTCGCAATCATCGAGTTTGAATTCCTTGACGTACTTATGAGCTTCAACGCCTGCCTTCTTGAGATGACCCATCTGGGGCTTGGTGATGAGCTTTTCGCGCACGGGCTGGAATGCCATCTGAACGGCCTTGTAGCCGTCGCGGTCAAGGGTCTTGACCTGAGTTACGGGGCAGGGACCTGCGAGAACCACGGTGACGGGGATCATGGTGCCGTCCTCGCGGAAGAGCTGGGTCATGCCGACTTTTTTGCCCAAAATTGCTTTTTTCATTGTGTTGTTACCTCCGAAATCACAGCTTGATCTCGATATCGACGCCTGCGGGAAGGTCGAGCTTCATCAGAGCGTCAACGGTCTTGGACGAGGGCTGAAGGATGTCGATGAGGCGCTTATGGGTACGCATCTCAAACTGCTCTCTCGAGTCCTTATTGACATGGGGAGAACGGAGGATGGTTATGATCTCCTTCTCGGTGGGAAGAGGGATGGGGCCGGATACCCTTGCGCCCGTCCGCCTCGCCGTTTCGACGATCTTCTCTGCGCTCTGGTCGATGAGATTGTGCTCATAGGCTTTGAGCTTAATGCGGATTCTGTAGTTTGCCATTTTTATCTCCTTTTCAGTATCGTGCGGTTATCGCCGCACTCGATATTAGGCTGTACACCCTGCCGTGCGTTCTCATAATAAAAACTTACGGCGGGGCCTTCAGCCCCTTCCGCGCCATTGAAGCTCGGGTCAAACCCCATCGGCACGGGTGCTCGATCTCGGTCGAGCCTCCTGCGTGAATTACCCGGATTGGCGACCGGCAACCTCTCGCAGGGAAGTATTCGCGCAATTGTCAGCATGACGGACGGAGATTGGGCCTTGGGCAGGCGCAATACGCCCCTAAACGCGAACACGAGTATGATACCACCCTTCTTAGCCCCTGTCAAGCGTGATTTATCCCGAAAACACTGTAAATTCAAATATATTTGTTTTCTATGGTAAAGCTTGTTTGCTTAAAGCCTCCCCTTCCCCGTTCTGTCGGGATTTTGAGATAAGGTGCGTTTGAACGTAATCTGCTGCTGACCCATTCCTCATTTCTTTTTACTCAATGCACGCAGCAGTTGCGGTATTATAAGCCTTCACGGAATTTATTTCGCTCCGAAACGAAAAACCGGGGTTGTTTTTGATACAGCCCCGGCCGCGGTTACTCACTTTTCGTTTTTACTTTATCACTTCGCAGTGCATATAAGGCACGAGTGCATCGGGCAC
>SAMEA3663260__coassemble_89_pt1 | contig 25968 bp, 25 predicted proteins | sample SAMEA3663260__metabat2_high_PE_019 | metagenome-assembled genome bin SAMEA3663260 (sample SAMEA3663260) | pig gut metagenome | biome: pig gut; feature: pig-associated habitat; material: faeces | place: China | collected 2013
TGCTTCAGACCCGTCCGGCTTTCGGCGGAAACGTTATGGCAACAATTATCACACCGAACCATAGGCCGCAGATGTCAACGGTTCGTCCCGGCGTCATGAAAAAGGCTGAGTTTGTCCCGGAGCACAAAGCAAAGGTCGAAAGGATAAGCGTTGAATTTGCCGACGGAGAGATACGCACAAGGGTTATTGAGACAGTAAGGTCGCTTCAGCAGACCGTTAATCTTATTGATGCCGAAATCATCGTTGCCGGAGGCAGGGGAGTCGGAAGCGCCGAAGGGTTTAAGCTGATCGAACAGCTTGCGGAGACACTCGGCGGCGTTGTAGGTGCAAGCCGTGCAGCCGTTGAGGCCGGCTATATCTCCGCCGATCATCAGGTCGGCCAGACGGGGAAGACGGTTCGCCCGAAGATCTATATAGCTTGCGGTATTTCCGGTGCCATACAGCATCTTGCAGGTATGCAGAACAGCAGATGTATCATTGCCGTCAACAAGAACCCGGATGCTCCTATCTTCGGCGTTGCCGATTACGGGATCTGCGGAGATCTGTTTAAGGTAATACCTATGATGATAGAAGAATATAAAGCGAGAAAATAGAGCTATAAAGGATACACAAAGCCCTCGGACTCAGATTTACGTCCGAGGGCTTTGCTTTTAGGTTAATGAGAATCCAATGGGCGGCTTTACAGCATAATATGCTGCAGCATATCGTTGTAGGAATGGATATTGTGCTCCTCGTTGTCTATGAGAATATCGTATTTATCCTCAAGCTCCATTAGTATCTCGGTGAGGTCAAGCTCATTGAGCCCCAAACCGGTGAGATCGGAATCGGGCAAAATATCCGCTTCCGATAGCCCGGCTGTTTCGCTGATTATATGCCGGACGGCTTCAAAATCGTTCATAGATGACGCTCCTTAATAAATCGGGTATAATTCCGTATAAATGTATGTGTGCAGCTTTGCACAAATTCATTATATCACCCGAGTTTTTTATGTCAACCTATTTAGCACCGGGATTTATCGAAATTATCACAAAGAATACTTATGTAAAGCAACAAAACAGCGGAATTGTGGTCAAGCCATCGAAAATGGTATTTATCGGAACAGCGGTTTTCTAAATATATTCGAAATTTATGGGATTCGGTATTGACAATGCCGGCAATTAAGGTATAATAGACGACTGTAAAGCAATATTACTTTACAGCTGCACACATTTCAAATCTCGCGCGCGGAGGAACACTATGGCACAGGATAAGCTGGAACTTAGTCTGCTCCTTGATTATTACGGCTCTTTTCTGACCGAGAAGCAGCGCGATATCATCTGCTTATGGGTTGATGAGGATATGTCCCTTGCCGAGATTGCCGAGATGAAGAATATTTCACGGCAGGGTGTGCGCGATGCGATTCAAAGAAGCGAAAAGCAGCTCAATGATATGGAGAATAAACTCGGACTTATTCGGCGTGACGGGGAAATACGGAAACTCCTTGAAAATTTGGATTCTGAGCTCAGAAGCTCCTCTGTCAACGCGCAAGCCCATGAACTCATAGAAAAACTTATTTCGATAATGGAGGGTGAAAATGGCATTTGAAGGATTGGCGTCAAAGCTTCAGAACATATTTAAAAAGCTGGGCAATCGCGGAAAACTATCCGAAAAGGATGTTAAGGAAGTCATGCGTGAGGTCAAGCTTGCACTGCTTGAAGCCGATGTAAACTTTTCCGTTGTCAAATCCTTTGTTAATACCGTATCCGCTCGTGCGGTCGGCTCGGAAGTCCTTGAAAGCCTCACTCCGTCACAGCAGATGATTAAAATCGTCAATGAGGAACTTACAAGCCTCATGGGCGGAACTGTCGAAAAGCTTAACTATGGCCCGAGGAAGCCCTCGGTTATTTTGCTCGCAGGCCTTCAGGGCGCAGGAAAAACCACAATGGCAGGCAAGCTCGCCGCTTATCTTGCCAAAACGAACGGGAAAAAGCCTTTGCTCGTAGCTTGCGATATCTATCGCCCTGCCGCTATCAAACAGCTCCAGGTCGTCGGAGAAAAGGTCGGCGTACCGGTATTTGAAAAGGGAACGCAGAATCCCGTTCAGACCGCAAAAGAGGCTATTTCATACGCGGAATACAGCTTTCTCGATCTTGTTATCATTGATACTGCCGGACGTCTTCATATCGACGAGCGTATGATGGATGAGATCGCAGAGATCAAAGATGCCGTCAATCCTGCGGAGATACTGCTCGTTGTCGATGCAATGACGGGTCAGGATGCTGTCAATGTTGCTAAGAGCTTCAACGAAAAGCTTGAGCTTACAGGCGTTATTCTAACAAAGCTTGACGGCGATACCCGCGGCGGTGCTGCGCTCAGCGTGCGTGCCGTGACGGGCAAACCCATCAAATTCTCAGGTATAGGTGAGAAGCTCACAGATATTGAACCGTTCTATCCGGACAGGATGGCTTCAAGAATCCTCGGTATGGGCGATGTTCTGACGCTCATCGAGAAAGCGGAGCAGGCTTTTGATGAGAAGAAAGCCGAGGAACTCACGAAAAAAATTAAAAATGACGACTTTACCCTTGAGGATTTTCTCGATCAGCTTCAGCAGGTCAAGAAAATGGGTTCAATGCGGGATATCCTCGGTATGCTCCCGGGAGCAGGAAAGCTAAAGGATGTTGAGGTTGACCCGAAGGCAACCGGCAGGGTAGAGGCAATAATCAAATCCATGACGCCGCGTGAACGCAGAAAGCCCGATATTCTTAATGCAAGCCGTAAAAAACGTATTGCAGCCGGAAGCGGAACGAGCGTACAGGAGATAAACAGGCTCCTTAAACAGTTTGAACAGTCGAGGCAGCTGATGAAGCAGTTTACCGGTAAGGGCCGTAAACGGTTCGGCAAGGGCTTCGGATCATTCGGTATTTAATAACAATCGCATATAACGGGCAACGCAGCTGATACGTTGATCGTTTATGAATAAATCAACATAAATTTTTCAGGAGGAATTATTATGCTTAAAATCAGGCTCCGCAGAATGGGCGCAAAGAAAGCTCCCTTCTATCGCATCGTAGTTGCTGATTCCCGTGCACCCCGTGATGGTGCTTTCGTTGAGGAGATCGGTTATTATAACCCCCTCACTGACCCTGCGGAGGTCGTAGTTGATGCCGATAAGGCAAAGCAGTGGATCAAGAACGGTGCGCAGCCCACTGAAACCGTCCGTGGTCTTTTCAAGAAGAACGGCGTTATTGACTAATGGAAGAAGAAATCATGAACGTATCGGTTGAAAGCATGGTCGCTCTTGTCGAGTATATCACCAAGAACCTTGTTGACGAACCGAACGAAGTTAAGCTCAGCACTAAAGAGGATGAGGAAGCCATTACCATTGAACTCTCCGTTGCAAAGGACGATATGGGTAAGGTAATCGGCAAGCAGGGCAGGATTGCTAAGGCTATCCGCACCGTTGTCCGTGCAGCTTCCGTAAAGAGCGATAAGAAATTCCTCGTAGAGATCGTCTGATCATGGATTGTTTTCGCATAGGTTTGTTTCTGCGTCCGCATGGTGTCAGAGGAGAGGTAAAGATTTTACCCCTCACTGATAACCTGCGCAGATTTTCAAAGCTCAGCGATGCGTATATTGAACAGAAGGATAACGATTATCGTGCAGTGAAGGTAACCGGCGCTAAGATTGCCGGGGAAACCTCTGTAATCGTTAAAATCGAAGGCATTGACAGCATGGATGACGCGGAAAAGCTCAGAGATAAATATCTCTGCGTTGACCGCGCTCATGCCGTTAAGCTGACGGGCGATGCGTATTTCGTCAAGGATCTGATCGGATGCCGCGTCGTCTCGACGGACGGAACGGAATTAGGCACGATGATCGATGTCTATGAGACGAACGCCAACGATGTATATGTCGTAAAAGGCAGCAAAACGCTTTCAGCTCCGGCATTAAAGCGTTTGCTGCATACCGTGGATATTGAAAACAAACGGATAGTATTCGATGCCGATGTGCTCGAAGAGGTAGGATTATTTGAGGATTGATATTCTTACAATTTTTCCGGAGATGTTTGAAAATGTCCTTTCGTCAAGTATGCTCGGAAGAGCTGCTGCGAAAGGCATTTTGGAGTTTCACGCTCATAATATCCGCGATTATTCGGATAACAAGCATAGAAATACCGATGATTATCCTTTCGGCGGAGGCGCCGGAATGGTAATGCTGGCTCAACCCATTTTTGACTGCATAGACGCAGTGACACACGAATGCGGAGACGATACGAAAATACGCCGTATCGTAATGAGCCCGAGAGGAAAATGCCTTACTCCGGAGCTCGCAATGGAGCTTGCAAAGGAAGATAACCTGTTGATACTTGCCGGCCATTATGAGGGCATTGATGAACGGGTTATGGAGCTTATGGATGATGAAGTATCCATTGGGGACTATGTCCTGACCGGAGGCGAGCTTCCGGCGATGGTACTCATCGACTGCCTTTCAAGGTTTATTCCCGGGGTTCTCGGTTCGAGTGAATCGACAGAGGATGAAAGCTTTTCGGGTTCCGGGCTTCTTGAATATCCGCAGTACACAAGGCCTGCGGTATTCAGAGGCAGGGAAGTACCTGCGGTGCTTCTGAACGGCAATCACGCGGAAATAAACAAATGGCGCAGGCAGCAGGCACTTATCAAGACAAAAGCAATGCGGCCGGATCTTTTGGAAAAGGCAGAGCTTACAAAAAAAGACCTTGAGTTTCTGAACAGGCTTGAATCCGAAACTAAACCGGAATAAACGAATAAATATATTGACAGGAAGTCCGTATTTTGCGTTTATGCCACTTGTAATTTGTATAAATCCGTGCTATAATAACACGGTTATTTGGGTGGTCCAATGTCCGATTATTCGGTTATGAACATCTGTAAAAAGGAGATAAAAATGTCAGACATCATCAGAGAGCTCGAAAAAGAGCAGCTTCGTACCGACCTCCCCAAGCTCGAGATCGGCGACACCGTGCGTGTTTACGTCAAGGTCGTTGAAGGCAACCGCGAGAGGCTTCAGAACTTTGAAGGCATCGTCATCAAGATGCAGGGCGGCGGCATCCGCAAGTCCTTCACCGTTCGCCGCGTAAGCTACGGCATCGGTGTTGAGAGAACCTTCCCCTACCACAGCCCCCGTATCGGCCATATCGAGGTCGTTCGCCATGGTGTTGTTCGCAGGGCTAAGCTCTATTACCTTCGCGACAGGACCGGTAAGGCTGCGAAGATCAAAGAGCGCATCGTTACCAAGTAACAAAAAGAGTTTGCTCCCCATACCTTGCGGTGCGGGGAGCTTTTCAGTAATGATTTGATTTTTAATCGGAGGATATGGCATGCAGACGATAAATTGGTATCCGGGGCATATGGCAAAAGCCAAGAGGATGCTTGAAGATAATATTAAGCTCGTTGATATTGTGATCGAGATAGTAGATGCTCGTGCGCCGCTTGCCTGCCGCAATCCCGATTTTGAGGAGCTGTTTAGGAATAAGCTGCGCGTCGTTGTCCTGAATAAGAGCGATCTTTCGTCCAAACCCCAGAATAAGGCTTGGATCGCGTATTTCAAACAGCAGGGCATTACCGCTGTTGAACTCGTATCGACAAATCCGAGCAGCAGAAAGAATGCAATAGCTCTTATTGAGCGCACGGGTGCCGAAACCGTAAAGCGCTTCCGTGATAAAGGAATAAACAAAACACTTCGCGCAATGATAGTCGGCGTTCCGAATGTCGGCAAGTCCACTTTTATCAATAGGATCGCCGGAACCGCCAAAGCTCAGGTAGGGGACCGTCCGGGTGTTACGCGAAGCAAGCAGTGGGTAAAGGTAACCGATTATCTCGAGCTGCTTGATACTCCGGGACTGCTCTGGGGAAAGCTTGAGGATGAAACATTAGCCAAGCATCTTGCCTATATCGGCTCAATTCGTGATGACGTGCTGGATGTCGAGGAGCTTTCCGCGCTGCTCTTGTATGACCTCATGCAGATATGCCCCGAGCAACTGACAGCGAGATACAAAAAACTCACCGCCGATATGAAAACTCCCGAGGAACTCCTTGACGGAGTATGCAGAAGCAGGGGATTTATACTCAGCGGCGGCGTGCTCGATACCGAACGCGCCGCAAGGATAGTGCTCGATGAATACAGAGCAGGCAAGGTTGCTCTAATCGCATTGGAAGATCCGGTTGAAGCTTTGAAAACCGAGAATAGCACGGAAGCAGATGACTAAGGCCGAAGAACGAAAACTGAAAGAACAGCTGCGGCTTCAGAGCATGACAAGCTTTGAACGTCCCTTTTGGGAGAACGGCATTTTGGTCGCAGGCATGGATGAAGTGGGCAGAGGGCCGCTCGCGGGCCCGGTCGTTGCCGCCTGCGTAGTTATGAGAAATGAACCCCTTATTGAGGGCGTCAATGATTCCAAAAAGGTCTCCGAGCATAAACGCGAGCGTCTGTATGATGAGATCAGGGAAAACGCATTAGCCTTTGGCTTCGGCTGGGAATTTCAGGATGTTATAGACGAGATAAATATCCTTGAAGCGACTAAGAGAGCCTTTGTTCAAGCATACAGCAGCATGAACTGCGTATGCAGCGATGTGTTTGTCGATGCGGTTAAGAACCTGAAAATAGATGCAAACCAGCATCCGCTGATACACGGTGATGCGATCTGCTATTCGATTGCAGCAGCAAGCATACTCGCTAAGGTCGAAAGGGACAGATTCATGGTCAGGGCTGCCGAGAAATATCCCCAATACGGCTTTGAAAGGAACAAGGGCTACGGCACCGGGGAACATATTGAAGCAATAAAAAAATTCGGCCCGTGCGAGATGCACAGGATGAGCTTTATTAAGAATTTCATTACCTGACAGAGTGCAATCATGGGAAGACTGAATCTTAAAAACGGAAGCGCAGCTCAGCGTGACGGTGCCAAAGCGGAACGCATGGTAATGTGGTATCTCGTATTCCGAGGTTATCGCCTTCTTGAACACAACTATACCGTCGGGCATAAGGAGATAGATCTCATCATGAGAAAACGCGGAACGATCGCGTTTGTTGAGGTCAAAGCACGCAGGAAAATTGACGGAAGGTTTCCGCCCCATTTGAGTGTTGATGCAGTTAAAAGAAAAAATATAGTGTCTGCTGCAAAGGTTTATGTGCTTAGGGAGAAGCTTTCGGGATACATTCTTCGCTTTGATGTTGCGGAGGTTGACCTCAGCAGCAGGAGGATTAACTATATCAGAAATGCCTATACCGAAGGATGATAATACTGCTCATGACCTGATGGAGCAGTATTTTTTGCGTTGATGCATAGATATTGCAAGCCCGAACGCCAAATTGAACTTGAATATTCAGTAACAATGGGATATAATGGATTCAAAGAAGACATATGATCAATTCGCATGTCTTTGCACTATTAAGGAGGAAGCTATGGATAAAATGCTTTCATTGATCGTCCCCGTTTATAACGAGGAAGAGGTGCTTCAGGTATCCTTCGAGAAGATGGATGCCGAAATGAAGAAGATAGGCTATCCCTATGAGATTATCTATGTAAACGATGGCAGCCGCGACAGCTCAATGAGCATACTTCGCAGGATCGCCAAGGATAATCCTCAGGTGAAGGTTCGTTCGTTCAGCAGAAATTTCGGTCATCAGCTGGCAGTGACCTGCGGCATGGATGCGGCAAAGGGTGATGCCCTTATCATTATTGATGTTGACCTTCAGGATCCGCCCGAGGTGATCGAAGATATGGTCAAGGCTTGGGAGAACGGCGCTGATATTGCTTACGGAAAGCGTCTAAAGAGGAAGGGCGAAACCATTTTCAAGAAATTTACTGCTTTCTGTTATTACCGTCTGCTCAAGGCAATGAGCGCAAATGCCATTCCTCTTGATACGGGTGATTTCCGCCTCATTGATAGAAAGGTTGCAGATGTATTCCTCAAGATGCGGGAGCATAATCGTTTCCTTCGCGGCATGAGCGGTTGGATGGGATTTGAAGCCGTTCCGGTGGAATATGTTCGCAACGAACGCTATGCAGGCAAGACCAAATACACACTAAAGAAGATGCTGAAGCTTGCAATGGACGGCATCATCGGGTTCAGCGACAGACCGCTGACTCTTTGCACAGGCTTCGGTGCTGCGACCCTTGCAATTGCCGGGCTCGGCCTTATCGCTCTCATCGTGCTCGCATGCTGCGCAGTTCCTTTCCCTGCGTGGCTCTGGGCGATAGACGGAGTTGTCGCCCTTCAGGCGATGACATTCCTGTTCCTCGGCATTCAGGGCTCCTATATGAACCGTATGTATGATGAGCTCAAGGCTCGTCCGCTCTATATCGTTGCGGAAGATTTGAATCTTGAATAACAGGCAATAGAATATGAAAACTGCTTTTGCCGAAGAATAACAACCGAGTCCCTCGGTAAAAGCGAATCTCTTTAATTATATAGTTGTTTTTTGTGATTAAAGAGCTATAATACTGAGTGATAATAAAATAAATCCGTAGGAGGATAAATCAATGGCTATCAATATCGGCATCAACGGCTTTGGCCGCATCGGAAGACTCGTTTTCCGTGCTGCTGCAGCAGACCCCCAGGTAACAGTTACTGGCATCAACGATCCCTTCATCGACCTTGAATACATGGCGTATCTGCTCAGGTATGATACCGTTCATGGAAAGTTTGAGGGCGAGATCAAGATTGAAGACGGCAAGCTCGTCGTAAACGGTCAGGCGATTTCCGTTTACAGCTGCATGGATCCCAAGGAAATCCCTTGGGCGGAAACAGGCGCTGAATACATCGTTGAGTCCACAGGTAAATTCACAACTTCCGAGCTCGCCGGCCAGCATTTTGTTGGCGGCGCGAAGAAGGTCGTTATTTCCGCACCTGCAAAGGACGCTACTCCCATGTTCGTTATGGGCGTAAACAATAAGGAATACAAGCCCGAAATGAACGTTGTTTCCAATGCAAGCTGCACCACGAACTGCCTTGCACCTCTTGCAAAGGTCATCAATGATAATTTCGGCATCAAGGAAGGTCTCATGACCACCGTTCACTCCATCACCGCAACTCAGCTCACCGTTGACGGTGCTTCCCGTAAGGATTGGCGCGGCGGCCGTGCAGCAGCTCATAACATTATTCCCAGCAGCACCGGCGCAGCAAAGGCCGTAGGCAAGGTTATTCCTGCCCTTAACGGCAAGCTTACCGGTATGAGCATGCGTGTGCCCACCATAGATGTTTCCGTTGTTGACCTCACCTGCGTACTTGAAAAGCCCACCACCTATGATGAGATCAAGGCAGCAATGAAGGCGGCAAGCGAGAGCGAAGAATTCGCCGGCATCATCGGCTACACCGAGGATGCAGTCGTTTCCTCCGATTTCTATCATGATAAGAGAACTTCCATCTTCGATGCAAACGCGGGCATTATGCTCAACGATCATTTCGTAAAGCTCGTTGCTTGGTATGATAATGAGTGGGGTTATTCCAATAAGCTCGTTGACCTCATCAAGCATATGGCAAGCGTTGACCATCCCTGCTGCTGCGGCTGCAAATAATAGGAATAATTGATTGCGGATCGGCATGAATTCTCATGCCGATTCTTTTATGTATTGTGATGTTTACGAATATATATGACCCTTTGGAAAAATATCTTGAAACGGTCTTAATTTTGTGTATAATATTGTGATGTGCGATTGCACAATAAGCTAAATGAAATGAGAAACAAATGAGTAATTATGTCTATATTGCGCCGACCGGTGACGGTTGGATGAACCTTGCCCGTGACGGATACTTCCTCGATACCGTAAAGAGGGGGGATGTTATCCTTTATTACTATGTCAACACCAATGCCGTAATCATAGGCAGAAACCAGAATGCATGGAAGGAATGCAACCTTTCAAACATGGATAGGGACGGCGTCCAGCTTGTCCGCCGCCATACAGGCGGAGGCGCAGTATATCACGATCCCGGAAACCTGAATTTCTCGTTTATCATGAATGAACGTGACTATGATCTCGGAAGGCAGCTAAAGGTCATCACCGATGCCGTCAACGCGCTTGGCGTGCATGCGGAGGTCTCCGGAAGGAATGATATTCTTATTGACGGAAGGAAGTTTTCCGGAAATGCTTTCGGACTCGCCCATGGCAACCGTTCGCATCACGGAACGATACTTGTTAATGCTGATCTCAGTAAATTCGGCAACTATCTCAACGTCTCGAAGGCGAAGATACAGTCAAAGGGTGTCAGTTCGGTACGTTCAAGGGTCTGCAATCTGACCGATTTTTGTCCCGAAGCGAATGTTGAACTCGTCAGGAAGCTTGTTACCGAAAGCTTTATCAGGGAATACGGCAATGCAAGCGAGTATACTTTTGACGGCAAAGACCTTGCGGATATTGAGTCGCGTTATGAAGTGCAGAAATCCTGGGAATGGCGTCTCGGAAAAACTCCTGAGTTTGAGTACTCGATAGACCATCGCTTTTCTTTCGGCGAAATGCAGCTGCATTTCAATCTGAAGGACGGACATATTCAAATGATAAAGGTCTATTCCGATTGCCTTGACACAGAATTATGCGATAAGGTCACGTCTGCATTGACGGGGGTCAAATTCACTGACTCTGCAATGATTGATGCACTTATGAATTTGAATTGCAATGAAGCAAAGGAGATTGCGGAATACATCGAAGTCAACGGACTATGATTTGATCTCCCGTTTGCGCTTTTCGTCTATAATGACGACAATTCCGGCAGCAAACAGTGCAAGCGAAGCGCAGATACGCATGTAGATCCTATATCGAATAAAAAAGGAAAGCAGATACAGCCCGATCCCGAGAAGCAGATATTTTCTCGCCCGATCGGGCTTAACTGCATCCTTAAAGCTGAATCGCCTGCGAGGCCCTGCGGAAGCATTTCGGATTATTTCATCCTTAATCTCTTCATCGGATATTGGGACTAATCGCATTGCCTCCGGTATATCCTGAATATTCAGCAGCTTCATTCCTCCGAATCGGGCTGCCGCCTCCTGCGCGGAGAAAGAATAATCCGATACACTGAAAACCGTTAATTCTGAATCGTTCAGCACATTCTCTTCTCGGATGATAGCATATATGTCATCCGAGTCAACGGAAGCAGATTTTTGTATGATGACAGATTTGCCGCTTGAAACCGGGCTTACGGCTTTTCTTAGGCACTCGGGGGAGATGCACAGCAGCTTTTTTGTCCGCAGTTCCCGTTTGGTTTTGTCATAAAGGCGGGAGATATGTCTTTTGTATTTATACTGCTCAATTATGTTCGAAGATATCGCAAGTATTGCAGTAATGACCGCCGCAATGAATATGCGCAGTGCCGATGAATGAACGGCAGCTCTCAGAATCAGGCTGGCAGCAGCAAATTTCAGCAGATTAACAAAAATGAGGTCAAGCCATAAAGCAACCTTGCTTCTGCCCCCATTATAACTTTTCTTACAGGCCTTTGCGAATAAATCTTCCATACGGGTAGTATTTCGCCGGATTACAATATTATCCCAAAAGAAATACTGCCGCTGAATTGCTTAGCGGCAGTATTCCGAAGAAATCAAATTATCAGTCTGCAAAATAGCTTACCAATTCATCGATCGCTATGGATGATTCGATACCATCCTGCATGGATTTGACCTTGACAATGCCCATGTTCAGTTCGTCCTCACCGAGTACGGCAGTGTACTCTGCTCCGAGCTTATTTGCATATTTGAACTGTGCCTTCATGCTTCTGTCCATATGGTCAAATTCGGCAAAAACGCCGTGCTCACGAAGCTGATGCACGAGGTCGAATGCAACAAGACGGGGTTTATCGCCCATTGCGGCAAAATAGACCTTTACAGGAGCAGGCTTCGGAATAAAAGCATTATTGTTTTCCATTACCATCAAAAGCCTTTCAAGGCCGAGACCGAAGCCGACTGCGGGGGTGGGCTGTCCACCCAATTCTTCGATGAGGTTATTATACCTTCCGCCGCCGCAGACGGTTCCCTGAGAACCAATGCGAGTTGATACTATTTCGAATACAGTCCCGGTATAATAATCAAGACCGCGCACTATGTCGGGATCGACTATGTACTTGACTCCGGCGACATCAAGGCATTTACGAAGGCCTTCAAAATGCGCTTTGCAGTCATCGCAAAGATAGTCAATGGTTCTGGGAGCCGATTTGCAGATCTCCTTGCAGTGCTCTTCCTTACAGTCAATAATACGCATGGGGTTGCGTTCAAGCCTGCTCTTGCAGGTATTGCACATGGTGTCTATGTGCTGCTTGAGATAGTCGTAAAGAGCCTTGTTGTATTCCTTGCGGCATTCGGAACAGCCTATGCTGTTGATGCGCAGGGCAAGCTCTCCGATACCGAAATGCTTGAGCAGCGACATTGCAAGAAGTATTACTTCAGCATCTGTCTGATATGACGCCGAACCGTAGAATTCAACACCGAACTGGTGGTGTTCGCGAAGCCTTCCGGCCTGAGGCTTTTCATATCTGAAAACAGGAGCATTCAGATAATACATCTTCTGCGGCATAGCCTCGTTAAAGAGCCTGTTCTCAAGGAATGCACGGGCCATGCCGGCAGTCCCCTCAGGCTTGAGAGTTATCGAACGATTGCCCTTGTCGGTAAAGGTGTACATCTCCTTCTGAACGATGTCGGTCGTATCACCGACACCGCGCATAAAGAGCTCGGTGTGCTCGATAATAGGGGTTCTGAATTCGTAAACCCCATAAATACGGCAGAGCTTGCGAATTTCATCTTCAACATACTGCCATTTATAGCTTTCGCTTGGAAGAACATCTTTTGTGCCCTTAGGCGCCTGAATCTGCATTTTATCCTCCGAATAAATAAACGATTATTCTTTTACTATTTCAACACCGAAGAGCTCTTTCGGCAGATCCGATGTTTGCGCTGTATCATCGCCGAGCAGGATATCCACGCTGTACGGAGCGATGCTTTCTGCAGCAATCTTCCTGAGTTTTTGCTTGATATCCGCGCTGCTTGTGTAATTATAATTGGAACGCTTTGATTTGTCAAAACAAATATTCAGCATCTCATCATCGCACCAATGTGAGCTTGAAAGCTGCAGCTGCATTCCGAGCATAAGGTCGCTGCGCATAAGCGCCGCCATAAAGGTTTTGTAGATCGCCTCCGCCTCAGGAGTTGCTGCCGGATGTACGGAGACAGGGGCTTTGCGGTCTTCGGGAACGGCATCAACATCGGTTTCGGCATTATCCTCCCATGGAGGTTTGTCCTCCGCCGAAGGCTTAGGAGAGGGCTGAGAAGATACGATGGAAAAGCTGCCGTTACTGAGCTTTTTTTCTATTTCAGCTATCCTGTCCGAAACCGCAAGCAGCTCTTCGCTTTCCTCGGGGTGGCAGATTTTCATAAGAGTGCTTTCAAGCAGTACTCTTGGCATCGAAACCCAGCGCAGGTTCGGCTGAAGATCCATTATTGCCTGCAAAGCCCTTTCAAGTCTCGCCCGGGATGTGCTCTCAGCTTGTTTGAGATACATTTTCATGGTATCACGGGTGCAGTCAAGAATACCGGAGCATTCACCGCAGACCTTTGCCATGAGCAGCGCTCTGAAATGAGAAGCAAGATCCTGTACAAATATACCTATGTCGCGTCCGCTTGAGATCACGGCATCAATCTGCTTCATTACGGCAGGGGAGTCCGATTCTATTATGCTGTCTGCAAAGCGGAAAAGAAAATCGCCGTTCATGCTTCCGAGGACGGACAGCACATCATCCTCGGTCAGATCATTGCCGGAAAAAGCAAGACATTGATCGGCAATGCTGAGACAGTCACGAAAACCTCCGTCGGCCGCTCGGGCGATACACATCATGCCTTCTTCATCTATTCTCGCCCCAACGTCCGAGAGGACTCTTTTGAGAAGCCCGACCATCTCGGCAACCGAAGGACGCCTGAAGTCAAATCTCTGACAACGCGATAGGATTGTTGCAGGGAGTGCCTGTGGTTCGGTGGTGGCAAGTATGAATACGACGTGCTCCGGAGGCTCCTCCAAGGTCTTTAGCAGTGCATTGTTTGCACTTTTTGATAACATGTGGGCTTCGTCGATAATATAGACCTTGTTTTTCAGATAGACGGGGGCAAACTCCGCTTTATCAAGAAGAGCTCGCATTTCATCGACCCTTGAATTGGACGCAGCGTCCATTTCGATAATGTCGATACTGTCCTGAGAGCTGAGCTTACATGCCTCGCATTCGCCGCAGGGTTCGCCGTCCTGAGGGTTAAGGCAGTTGATGGCTTTAGCAAAGATCCTCGCAGTACTCGTTTTGCCAATGCCTCGCGAGCCGCTGAAAAGATAGGCATGCGCGACACGACCGGTCTTGACCTGATTTTTGAGTATACCGGTTACATGCTCTTCAGCTACGACCTCTGAAAAACGGCTTGGCCTATATTTACGGTACAAGGCATGATATGCCATCTCTGACCTCCTGAAATGCTTTAGTCGATTTTTATTGTGTCAGTGCTCGGGTCCATCCAAAGGCGCTCAACATTGTAGTATTCTCTTTCTTCCGGATGGAAGATATGGACGATAACACAGGAGAAATCGAGCACGATCCAGCGGCCTTCGTTATAACCTTCACGACGCTTGAGAACGAGCCCGAGCTCTGCCGCTTTATCTTCAACCTCCTGGCATAATGCTTTAACATGTATCTGTGAGGTACCGTTCATGAATACGAACCAGTCAGCCAAAATCGTCTTCTCGGCTACACGAACAGCAATTATGTCGTTGGCCTTTTTATCCTTTGCAGCTTGCATTAGCGCTTCAACGAGTTCACGGAGCGTATCCTGCCATTTGATTTCGTCCTCATGCTTCTGCTTGATATTGATAGAGTTTATTTCCATTTATACCTCCAAGTCATCCTTTGGACTTTGTGTTTTCTTTCAGTGAATTCAGTATTTTATAGGTTTCGGGGTGAACATTCCTGCCGCATGATACCGTGTAATCAACCGTATGCTCCATTATTGCGATCACCGCATCATCAATGCTCGGGTACACGGTATTCCTAACGGTTGACGCAAACTCATAGCCGCGAGACGGTTCGATTTTATCGGCAAGATAGATGATCTTATCAAGAAGCGTCATATTCACGCAGCCGAGAGTATGCCTTCTAATAGCATTAAGAATTTCCGCATCATCTATACCGTAATCGGATTCCGCAACAAATGCGCCTAAACGCGAATGTAAAAGATACGGATAAGCAAGCTCTGCTTCGGAAAGCTCTATATTCCTGCGTTCGGCGAGCGAAATAAGCTCGTTTTCAGAAAATTTAGCGCAGTCATGAAGTATACCTGCAAGCCGAGCCTTTTTTGTATCATAGCCATAGATGCCTGCAAGCCGTACAGCCTCCATTCCGACAAGCATTGTGTGCTCATATCGACTCCTTTTAAGCGTCTTTTCAAGTTTTTTACATATGGCAGTCAGCTCATCATCAAAATACAGCCTGTGTATGTAGGAATACATCTCAACGCAAAGGGGAACCGAATCGGAAACGGACTGCGCATCCTTAATCCTTTTGCGCACATCGGTTGATGATATATCAGGCCCTGATTCGTTCAGAAGGATGACAGAACCTCCGAATTCATCCCGAATAGATTGAGCAATTTCCTCAAGCTCATAACGATTATTCAGCTCGTGGCCGTCTCTGCCTATGGCAGCAAGGGCAGCCAAGCCTAAAATTTCTTTCGGATGATACCAGGAATGAAAATCCGCGAGCATGTCTGCACCGACAATAAAGAACAGGTCGTCATCCGGAAACTGATTCTTTAGCTCAGTAAGCGTATCAACCGTATAGCTGACGCCGCCGCGGCGGATCTCGATATCGGATGCAGTAAAACCATAATCAAGAATAGCTTCCGAAAGCATGTTCAGCCGCAGGGGAGCAGGAGTCAGACCGTTGATATGCTTATGGGGCGGATCGCTTGAGACGACAAAAATAACACGGTCAAGACCCAAACGCTCTTTAACCATATTCGCAACAAAAATATGCCCGTTATGCACCGGGTCGAATGTTCCGCCGTAAATACCTATTTTCATGACTTGATTATACAACAAAAATCCGCAATTTGGAATGGGGGAATTGAAAATTAAAGCATTTTATTTCAAATATCCGAATTCCGATCGGAATGATAATATATAGCTCCCTTGGCTTTTACGCCTATTTACAATTAAAAACACTTGTGATATAATACGTCTGTTCTTGGGGCATTAGCTCAGCTGGTAGAGTGCCACACTGGCAGTGTGGATGTCAGCGGTTCGAGTCCGCTATGCTCCACCAAAATACGAACTCACGAGCACATTTCAGATTGGAGCTGTATGGTTCATCGGTATTTGTGCTCACCGTTCGGAAAAAGTTTCGGGGCTGTTGCCTAAGCGATGTACGCTTTTGCAGCAGCCCCGACTGATTGCATTCTCAGAAATATAAGATTAGATAGCGATATAAAATCGCGCGGAGATAAGAGCATTTGATTTTCTGCTTTCATTCATGTATAATTAACTCAAACGAGCCATCACTCCCGGTGATGGCCGAAATAATGCGAGAAAAGCCATATAAGGAGGTTTATCATGGACAGATTAAAGGGTAAAGTGGCCATTGTCACCGGTTCGACCAGTGGAATTGGCATCGGCATCGCAAGGCTGTTTGCTGCAGAGGGCGCAAAGGTCGTAGTTTGCGGACGCCGTGAAGCAAAGGGACAGGCAGTTGTCGATCGTATCGTAAGCGAGGGCGGCGAGGCCTCATATCATTTTATGGATATCACTGCGATGGAGAGCGTTGACCAGCTGTTTGCCGATACCGCAGAGAAGTACGGAAAGATTGATATTCTGGTGAATAATGCAGCCAATGTCGGCTTGAAAGACGGCCGTGTGGATGAGCTGACACTGGAAATGTGGGATTCGATTCTTCAGAGCGACCTGCGCGGCACCTTCTATGCCACCAAGTGTGTTCTGCCCTATCTGCAGAAGAATGAAAACGGCGGTTCCATCATCAATATCGGCTCTATGGCATCCTGCTCCGGCGATTTGGGCTCCACTGCCTATGCATGCGCTAAGGCCGGCGTAGATATGCTTACCAAGTATACTGCACTGCAGTACGGCAAGCAGAACATCCGCTGCAACTGCGTAAGACCCGGTCTTATCGTCACTCCGGAAAACGAAGCTCACGTTCCCCAGGCTTTGAAGGATATCTTCACCAGCAACATCATGGTGAACAGGTACGGCTGTCCGGAGGATATCGGTCATATGTGTGTTTACTTTGCCTCCGATGAGAGCCAGTATGTGACGGGCCAGATCATCAATGTTGACGGCGGCTTGAATTCCCATGTATCCACCGTAGCCCAGTTCAGGGAATTGAATTCCAGGACTTGGTAAATTGCGGCTTAGTGCCGTCTGCGCTGCGAATGACCGCGCTGTAACGGTGCTTAAAGAAGTAAATAGGACATTCCTTTTCCTCTTCATTATTGTTGAACGGAAAGGGAATGTCCTGATTTTTTTGTATTGAAAATCTACGGAGATGTCGTTGGAAGCTTTTGCCGCTCGTATCAGCCCCTGCATGAGGAGTTGATACGACGCCTTTTCGATAATCGCATAGCCAATTATTAGCTCAATCCACCGATTTCAGCGACTCGGCAGGGTTGATCGACGCTATCTTTCTTCGCAGCATCAGCGAAACGAGGACACTCATAACCACCGAGATTACGAAAGCATAGAGGAAACTGATTGGCAGCACTTTGACATCGAAGGTTACAAGATCGATGTTTATTTGGGACATTACAAAATTATTGAGGAAATATCCGCAGGGAAGACCGAGCAAAGAACCGACTACGGCAATGATGATATTCTCTCTTGAAACATATGCTGAGGTTTCGTTAAGCTGAAAACCGAGCACCTTCAGGGTAGCGATTTCACGGGTTCTTTCCGCGATGGAAATATTCCCGAGATTATATGCGACGACGAAAGCAAGCGCGCATGCGCTGATGACGACAACACCGACGATGTAGTTCATGCTTTTCATCATATCGTCAACGGTTTTCCTAATATCTTCGGTAACGGAAACATTGTTCACTCCGCTTTGCTTATACAGCTGCGCTGATACATCGTAAATATCGTCTTCGGCGGCGGTAGCATATGCGGTCTTATACCCAACATCGCTGCCGAACAGCTGCTGATAGGTGAGCTCGCTCATGACAGCATAATTATATACATAGTTTTCAAAAATACCGTCCACTCGTGCCTCAACCGAAGTTTCTTCGTTGAGCTGTATAGTGATCTTGTCGCCGACAGCGGCTCCTGTGAGTGCAGAGAGCTTTTCGTTTATCAGAACTCCGCCGTCATTCGGATAGGGGACAGCTTCGCCGTCACAGGAGAACTTGACAATATTACAGATATTCCTATCCGAGGTTGCAATTATCTTTACGGCCATATCTCCCTTACGGGTATCAACGTTGACGGAATCCGAGATCACAAAGACGCAGTCGTTCAGTATATCGGAACAGGATTCGCGGAACTCCTGCTGATCCGTAAGCGTCATTTCGTCCGCAAAGCTTATTTCAAAATCATAGCATGTGATATTAGTGAATTGGTCGTTAACGACATTATAGATGGAGTCATGAACTCCGAATCCGACAAGGATGAGCGCAGCGCAGCCTCCGATACCTACAAGCATCATGATAAGCCTTCTGGTGTAGCGAAGGATATTGCGCGCCGCAACCTTATTCAGAAAGCTCATACGGTTCCATATGAACGGCAAATGCTCGAGCAGAATACGTTTTCCGGGCTTTGGTGCTTTGGGCCTGATGAGCTCTGCAGGCATTTCGGTCAGCTCTTTCTTGCAGGCGGCAAATGTTGCTCCGGCGGTGCAGACAAGGGATATACCGAGGGAAACGAGAGCATTCTTATAGTCGAAAACAATGCTTATTTCTCCGAAATCATAAAGCATCTTATATGCATTCCAGATAACCTTGGGTATAAGAATGCTTCCGCCGTAAAAGCCGATGATGCATCCGACAAGCGCCGCAGAACCGGAATAGCAGATATACTTCATAATAATCTTGCCGTCGTCATATCCCAAAGCCTTCAGAGTTCCTATCTGCGTTCTGTGCTCATCGACCATCCTTGTCATAGTTGTGGTACAGACAAGCGCGGCCACAATAAAGAAGATCAAAGGAAGAACTTTTGCAATGCCCTCAACCACGGAAGCATCGTTTTCAAAGCTGACGTAGCCCGAATTCTTGCTTCTGTCAAGGGAGTAGGCACGGACGGATGCACTGAAGATGCTGTTATAATCAGCTTCGGATGCAAGGATTGCGGCTTTGGCTTCGGTTAGCTGTTCCTCCGCATCGGAAAACTGCGCGTCCGCTTCAGCCTTTGCCTGTTCATACTGCTCAAGACCGTCGTCATAGGCATTTTTAGCCTCATAATAATCAATCAGACCTTCCGTGTAGGTCATTCTTGCGGTATTAAGCTCGTACGCTGCATCATCAAGCCGGGATTTGGCTTCATCAAGCTCTGCCTTTGCTGCTTCAAATTCCGCCGTGGCCATTTCACGCTGCCGATCCAGTTCCGCCTGGGCTTCTACAAGCTGCTGCTGAGAATCAAGCAGATTATGATACATTTCAGGGAGACCGGTTTCGTCTATAAACTCGATCTGATGCTGCAAAAACCTGTACTCCGCATATGCTTCGATGTATTCGGGACTGTCGTGATCTTCTATCTGTGACATTATCAATTCCAGCTCGGCAATACGTTCAAGCATGGAATTATAGGTGCCGACAGCATCGCTCTGATCTATAAGAGCAAGTGCGGCTTCGACAGCCTTTCTGTTCGCATCAATTTCACCCTGAGCTTCGGCTAACCGAGCAAAAACGGCTTCCCGCTCCGAGTTGTATTCGGCAATCCCTTCATCGTATGCCTTCAGCCCTTCACGGTATTCAAGTTCGCCTGTTTCTATCGCCTGCTTCGCATCGTCTAACCGCTGTTTGGCTTCATCAAGCTGAGCTTTGCCTTGGTTTAATTCATCAAGTACACCGTTTAACTGATTCTCCGCTTCGGCTTTGCTTTGTACGAAGTCATGAAGAGCTGAATAGTATTCGCCCCAAGCATCATCTATAAGCTCGCGTGCATTGATTTGCATTTCAACATAGTCTGCATCCGCGCGTTCTTCGAGAGACGATTGCAGATAATCACTATATCCGTCTATCGCATTATTGTATTCATCGGTGAAAATATCGCCGGCAGCATCCGTTTTGATGAAAATCTCGGTCATTCTTTCAGAGCTGAACGCATCATTTGTCAGGTATATAAATCCATTCAGCGATCCGCCTTCAAGCGTGGAGGTTCCGCGTGTTCTGTTCAGATAATTGACCGAACAGCATGTGCCGACAACAGTGAATTTATCGTATGCAAAGAAGGATTTCGTTGATTCATCGTTACGACTGCTCACCTTTATGGTGGTGCCGATTGCGTTGGCTCCGATGGAGGAAGCATCGACAAGGCATTCGTTGCCGGAAGTGGGCATACGGCCCGATACCAGCTTGACCTTATTTATCCTCTGCGTGATCGAGCAGGCTTTAAGTACCTTTTCGCTATCGTGGGCATCGTCATTTGACAGAGAAGAAACAAATTCGGTATCGGCGAAAAAGTCAATATTATAACTTCCCTCGGTCATTATAACGCCGTCAAGGGATCTGAAATATTCAACATCCTCCTCGGTAAATCCTATGGTGCTCAAAAAACGGAAATCGTACATGTTGGCATATCCGTTTATGTATTCATTCGCACTCTTTATCATTGCGGGCTTCAGAGCCGATAATCCGCAAAAGAAACCTACGCCGAGCATTATGATTACGAGTATTGCAATAAATCTGCCCTTCGTCTTCTGTATCTCGCGAATATTATTCTTGGTCCATGCCGTAAATTTTGAGGCTTTAATGTACTTTTTCACCATTCTATCTCCTCAACGGGAGTTACGATTTCATTCTTTGTGACAGATTCGACCATACCGCTTTTTATCCTGATAACCCTGTCAGCCATTGCGGTAAGCGCAGAGTTGTGTGTAATGATAATAACGGTCATTCCGTTCTCGCGGCTTTCCCTTTGCAGCAGCTTGAGGATGGCTTTTCCCGTCAGATAGTCAAGCGCACCGGTGGGCTCATCGCAAAGAAGCAGCTTTGGCCTTTTTGCGAGGGCTCTTGCAATGGCAACTCGCTGCTGTTCGCCGCCGGAAAGCTGCGAAGGGAAGTTATTCATTCTGCCTGCGAGCCCGACATCGGTCAGAACCTGTTCAGCAGACATGGGATTATCAGTAAGCTGCGATGCAATCTCAACGTTTTCGAGCGCAGTAAGGTTCGGAATCAGATTGTAGTACTGAAATACGAAGCCGATATCATGCCTGCGGTAATCCGCCAGCTTCCTCGTATCGTATGCCGATATATCCTTATCCTCAAGGAACACGCTGCCGCTCGTCAGGGTATCCATTCCGCCGAGAATGTTTAGGAGCGTAGTCTTACCTGCGCCGGACTGACCGACGATAACACATATCTCTCCTTTGTTTATCTCAAAAGAAACATCCTTTAATGCGGTAACGTTTATATCACCCGAGTGATACACCTTTCCAACCTTGCTGAATTTTACAAATGCACACATATCGGATCCTCCTTGATTTCTACCCACTATAATTATAATGTAAACGGTACGGCAAATCAACAGACTATTCTCATTTTATGTCCATATAGCTTAACAATCGCGCATTATGCGGCCCCGATGATACGGTGTTCGGGATAAGATAATTGCAGCGCAGAGCGATAACGAAACCGCAGCTTTGCCCGTTTTCCGGAAAATAACTATATCGGAGAATGAATACCCCATATCAGCAAAGGGCATTAGACAAATGAAGCAAACCTGCTATAATATCTATCGGATAAGAAAAAGGCTTATCCATGAACAATAATTTGATTAAAGGAGATAGTATTATGAAAAGGTTTACTCTTCCTCGCGATCTGTATCATGGAAAAGGAGCTCTCGAAGCTCTGAAGACCTTTAAGGGTAAGCGTGCAATGATTTGCGTCGGCGGCGGTTCAATGAAGCGTTTCGGCTTCCTCGATCGCGCTATCGCATATCTTAAAGAAGCAGGCATGCAGGTAGAGCTTTTTGAAGGCATCGAGCCCGATCCCTCTGTTGAAACCGTTATGAAGGGTGCAGAGGCAATGCTGAAGTTCCAGCCCGATTGGATCATTGCAATGGGCGGCGGTTCTCCCATTGACGCGGCAAAGGCTATGTGGATTAAGTACGAGTATCCCGAAGTTACCTTTGAGGATATGTGCAAGATCTTCGGCATTCCCACGCTCCGCCGCAAAGCACATTTCTGCGCAATCTCCTCAACTTCCGGTACCGCAACCGAAGTTACCGCTTTCTCCATCATCACTGATTACCAGAAGGGCATCAAGTACCCCATCGCTGATTTTGAGATCACTCCCGATGTCGCTATCGTAGACCCCGATCTCGCAGAAACCATGCCCAAAAAGCTCGTTGCTCATACCGGTATGGACGCTATGACCCATGCTGTTGAATCCTATGTTTCCACCGCCAACTGCGATTACACCGATCCTCTTGCTATTCATGCTATCCGCATGATCCAGGCAGACCTTATTGATTCCTATAACGGCGACATGGAAAAGCGTGCTGCTATGCATAACGCACAGTGCCTCGCAGGCATGGCATTCTCCAATGCACTGCTCGGTATCGTTCACTCCATGGCGCACAAGACCGGTGCTGCATTCGCAGACTACGGCGCACACATCATCCACGGCGCTGCAAACGCAATGTACCTTCCCAAGGTCATCGCATTCAACGCAAAGAATGAGACCGCAGCCGCACGTTATGCCGAGATCGCGGACGCTATGTGCCTTGGCGGAAATACCACCGAAGAAAAGGTTCAGCTCCTCATCGCTTATCTGCGCAAGATGAACGATGACCTCAATATCCCTCACTGCATCGGTCATTACGGCGCTGACAGCTATCCTTGCGAGAAGGGCTTCGTTCCCGAGGATGTATTCCTTGCTCGTCTTCCCGAGATTGCAAAGAATGCTATCGGCGATGCCTGCACCGGCACCAACCCCCGTATCCCCACCCAGCACGAGATGGAAGAGCTCCTCAAGTGCTGCTACTATGATACCGAGGTCAATTTCTAATCGTAACTCTCTATTGGGTATCTGCTCAAGTTAAATCATGCCTAAAAATTGTGCCGGCTGACCGATCGGTCAGCCGGCATAATATTTTTCATCACATCATCGGATCAATGATAGCTTTTTTCGCTTCAAACAGCAATTCGATAAACCTCTTATCAATATCAGAAAGCCGATAATCCTTCCTGTGGATGAGAACGTCCCTGTAAATGCGCTTGTTTTCTTCGCATTCCCGTTCGACAAGATTGTATCGCGTCAGCAGCTCTTCGGGGATGGGGGAGACCCACATAAAGCATTCCGGATTCTGTACGAGCAGATCAAATTGACTTCCCCTCTCAAACAGGAAGATACGTCTTGCAAAACCATCCGGGAGTTCTTCCTTCTTGACTTCGGCAAAAGACAGCGACGGCACATAAGGATCTGCGTGCGCTATCTCTACATAATTCCGTAGGTCATCATAGGTGATTTTATCAAGAGAAGCCAATGGTGAATCCTTGCTCATTATCAGAACATAGTGGAATTCCGCAACGAGGTCATAGCTGAGATTCTTTTCTTCCAACGATTCCCTGTAAAATTTATCGTAGTTTTCTGCGTAACGAATGATGCCGAGCCTGTAATCCTCCTGAAGGATGTTGGAAATTGCACGCTTTGCATTGGTTTCCTTGTAAAATAACTCCGCCTTATCGCCCAAAGAAAATGTCGTTGTGAATTTCGCAAAAGCATCGGCAATATAGCTTGCACGAGGAACCGAAATGGAAAATCGCTTCTTCTCGGTACGTTCCTTAGTGAAGAGAAATTCAACATCATCTATCTGCTTCAGAATGGATTTGGCATAGCGAATAAAAATTTCTCCATCGGGGGTGAGAAGAACGCCCTCGGAGCTTCTTTCAAAAATCGTAATTCCGAGGCTGCTTTCCAATTCCTTGATGGCACGGCTTAGATTCGGCTGTCCGACGTACAGACGCTTTGCGGCTTTGTTAAGTGAATGAGTGTCCGCAACCTCGACCGCGTATTTCATATGCAGCAGATTCATTTATGCACCTCCCGATTTGATATAAGCATTTTGACTTCATATCTTGTCATAATCATTATATCAGGCTTGAGCTGCTTATTCAAGCCGCTATCAGTAGGACGAAAATTGAAAAGCCGTGTTTTGTCCCTTTACAAATCATCCCCATTTTGTGTTATAATGAACAGAAACAGAAAACGGAGAAACCTATATGAAAAAAGCATTTAAGATCATCCTCATAATTCTTGCGGTTATCGCTGCTGCGGTTATAGCTTTCATCGCATGGCTCAGCATCACCGAGTACAGCCCCGAACCCTTGGAAGAAGTTCCGATAAGCGGCAGCAATACAGGAAAAGCGGCGATAGGTCAGGAACTCAACATAATGACATGGAATATCGGCTATTGCGGACTCGGCAAGGATTCGGATTTCTTCATGGACGGGGGAAAGCAGGTTCAGCCCTCGGATAGAAGTTATGTCGAATACTGCCTTAACGGCATTAAGTCCTTCCTAAATGAAACAGAAGCCGATCTCTTCCTGCTGCAGGAGGTGGATACCGACTCCAAACGCTGCTATGGCATCAATGAAGCTGAACAGCTCGAAATGGGCGCCAGCGCACACGCCCTGAACTTCTCATGCAGATTTGTTCCATACCCTCTGCCGATGATAGGCAGGGTCAACAGCGGACTGCTCACGACGAGCAGAAGCCTTGATCTGGCCTCGGCAGAACGCGTTTCGCTTCCATGCCCTTTTTCTTGGCCTGTCAGAATAGCGAACCTTAAGCGCTGCCTTCTTGTGACAAGGATTCCCGTCGAGGGAAGCGATAAGGAGCTTGTGATTATCAATCTTCACCTTGAAGCCTATGATGACGGCGAGGGGAAGCTTGCGCAGACTGAGCAGCTCAAGAAATATATCGAGCAGGAATACAAAAAGGGAAACTATGTCATTGCAGGAGGAGATTTCAATCAGTCTTTCCCGAATAGCCTTGCAGTTTATCCGAATACCCATAGTGAGCTTTGGATGCCAAGCGAATTGGATGAATCACTGCTTGCAGAGGGCTGCAGCTTTGCTTACGATACTGATACGCCAACCTGCCGCCTGCTCAATCAGCCCTACGATCCGAACGATACGGAGAATACCCAGTACTATGTCATCGACGGCTTTATTCTCAGCACGAATGTGGAGCTTGTTGCGGTCGAAACCATTGATCTCGGCTTTGAATATTCCGACCATAATCCGGTAAGCATCCGTGTGATATTGAAGTGAGCTTGTGATAATTTGAAGAAAATATATTGCGCTTCGACTGAAAAGGGCGTATAATCATGAATGTGAGCCTTGTCCTCTGCTGCGCTTTGGTATACCGCGAACAGCCGGGGATGAGGCAGCATGTTCTGTAAGCTGAGCATTAGAATTCCTGACAACCGGGCTGACATTCAAATAGCGGCTGCGAAAATAACAACTGAAAGGATACCATATGAAATACTTCAGATCTATTTTGCTTCTGTTTTTGCTGATGCTTCTTTTATTCGCTGTCAGCGCATGCAACAAGGATGACGATTCAATGATCGAAATTACACTTTGGCATGTATACGGAGGGCAAACGGATTCTCCGCTCAATGACCTGATAGAGGAATTCAATAATACCGTTGGCGCTGAGAATAATATTCACGTTACGGTCACCAGCGTTACAAATTCCAATACCATTCATGAGAATGTGCTTGCAGCCGCATTCGGCGATCCTTCCGCCCCGGAACTCCCGGATATGTTC
>SAMEA3663260__coassemble_112_pt1 | contig 24063 bp, 19 predicted proteins | sample SAMEA3663260__metabat2_high_PE_019 | metagenome-assembled genome bin SAMEA3663260 (sample SAMEA3663260) | pig gut metagenome | biome: pig gut; feature: pig-associated habitat; material: faeces | place: China | collected 2013
ACCGATGAGCATATCGAATTTGATCCCATGACCGGAGAGGTTCTCGATATCGAGAGATTCCCCTCTTCAGGAAGCGACAGCAGCTGGTCCTTCTGTGAAGTCATCGCAGCAACCAGCGCGAACGATACCATCTACGGCTTTGTTCATTATCGCACATACAATAGTGATAATGAATATATGAAATTGGCATCATTTACTCCTAAGACATCTTCGGATGATCCGTACAATGATTTCACGCCGAATTATCAGAACAGCAATGGTGAAGACCGTGCCGTCATTGATTACAGCACTTACGGTATCTATGATATGGCGTATAACTATTATAATCACTATATCTATGCAGTCGGCTGGGAAATGTATGAAGAGGAAGGGACTTCCGAACCGGTCAGCAAGCCCTGTCTGTTCCGTATAGATCCGGAGGTTGGAAATGTCGATTTAGTCAATTATATTACTGTTAATAACTATGCCCCTATAACGGCAACCGGAATCGCAATAGACCCCGATGGTAATGCATATGTAGTTTGCGAAGGAGGTAACGAAATATATTCAATTAACCTCAGCACGGCCAGACTCAAACAGGTCGGCCTGTTCATTGGCGGTATTTCGGAGGTCGGAGAATCCTATTTTTACGGCCCCCAGTCGATGCATTGGGATATGAATACCAACACTTTGCTCATTGCTGCAAATCTTAAGACGACCGGTGATGCTGCGCCTTACTACCACCGCGATATCTATGCTATGACCCCTAATAGTACTGTTGGCAGCATGTGGCTCTGCGATTTTCCGGCCAGTGGTTCCGTTTCTGACGGAGACAGTATTCGTTGCCTCTGCTCACTCTATTTCCCCGGTGAGCTGGAAAAGGCAGGCTGCGTCCCCGGAAGCGCTATCGATCTCACTACAGACTACTCGGGCGTCCGCCCCTATTGGAAGAGCATGAACGGCATGCTGAGATCAGATTCCGAGTGTTGGTCGGGTGTACGTGCACGCTTAAGCACAACCGTTGATCTGTATCGTGATGAATATCTCAACTTCGAATACCTCGTCCGCGGGGAGATACGCCCCGAAAGCGGAGTAATTGATGATGGCTTTTATGTTTATATTGATGGTGAACTCGTTCTTGAAATGGGAATTCAGCCTGCATGGAAGAATTTCAGCTATCTGCTGACAGCAGGAAGGCATACCATCGAATGGCATTATTCGAAGGACACATACGGAAATCAAGTCGGAGACTATGCTGCGCTCAGAAATATCATGCTTGCGGGTACTGATATAGGTTCTGCGGTCGATTTGTGCGGCTCCGCCATTGAGGACAGCGTTCGTTTTGATTTCGATGCATCCGGCGATTATCCCTTCCGTCCAGTAAATGATCCTTTCTACGGCCTTGTGCTCCGAAGCTCAAACATGGGAAGACATAATACAACCTCTTCCTTTGAATTCAGCGTCAATGTAGATACCGGGGATCATCTCCACATTGATTACGCTGTCGGCGGTGAAGTATCCGTAAGCGGCTCTACGAAATATGACTGTCTCCAGTTCTACGTCGATGGTTCTCTGATCGAAACCTATGCGGAGGAATGGCCGGACGATAGCCCTGAGATCTATTATACGTTCACCGAATCGGGCGATCATACCATAAAGCTGACCTACAAGAAGGATTCAAGCGTCAACGGTGAGATGGACTATGCACTCATCTACGGAATTCAGGTCATTTCCGCCCATGGCTATGACTGCCTGAATACAATGGGCTCCGATTATTGCTTCGAATTCTATTATGATTCGCATGGCGGCTTATATGAATACTGCTGGGAGATTGAATGCGAGCAGGTCATGAGCGGAAACAGGGGCAGGCATAACTCCTCCGCATATCTTGCAACCACTATAAATACCACTACCGGCGGTGTGCTTCAGTTTGATTACATGGTCAACGGTGAGCAATCGAGCAGCGATGTATATGACTATCTGGAAGTTACGCTCGATGGAAGCATATCAGTGCTGCGAGTCGGTTATTCCGATGGCTGGCAGACCGCATATATCGAAATTCCGAGCGGAAATCATACCATCGAATTCATCTATAGTAAGGATAGTTCCGTCACCGAAGTGGGCGACTGCGCGAAGCTTGCATGCTTTATTTTCCGCGCAGGTGCGTCCGGAGGACTCTTAGGCGATGTTGACGGCAGCGGCACTCTGGACCTTATCGACGCAATGCTCCTGAATCGCTATATGCTCGGTTTGGTCAGCGAATCCGCACTTGATCTTTCTGTTGCAGATATGAACGGAGACGGCAATATCAATAATTTTGATGCGCTCCTCATTGCTCGCAGGGTCTTGGGCATTGGCTGATGCTCCGGCGGTAAATCAAGATTTATATTTGACGGCGGTCCGTTCGGAACAGAACGGACTGCCGTTTCCTTTTATGCATGGACCGTATGCACCCATGATAAGCGTGATGCATCTATTGAATAGGGGGGAGTGTATTTTTCTTCTTAGTGAATAACACTCGCTTTTTGATTGGCTTTACTGTCGGACAAGCAAACAGTATATGCTTATTTGACATTATCTGTGAAGAAAATTCCTCAGATAACTTAATTTGAATCGAAAATGCTATTGTATACGGGGGAATTTTGTGCTATCATATACATAGATCGGAAGAAGGAGGGTTAACTTCAATGGAAAAGAACTCTAAAGATACCAATGCAGCAAAGAATTTAGGGAATACTATCAAGTTCCGCAGGACGAATGAGAAGCAGACCGCGCATGAGGTACTGATGAATGTTTATGCGGCGATGACGGAAAAGGGCTATGACCCCGTCAATCAGATCGTTGGATACCTCCTTTCGGGTGATCCGACCTATATTACAAGCTATAACAATGCCCGTTATCTTATCCGCACTATCGAGCGTGATGAGCTTGCAGAGGAATTGGTGCGCTCGTACATCGAGCAGTACGGTAAGGACAGCATCGTTTGAGCTGCTGAATGCTTCGGTGCTTCAATATGAAGAACAGAATAAGAGCGACCGAATTCGGTCGCTCTCGATTTATGCTGTATAGGGATATAACTGTCAGAACTGTACGTCTACGATATGACCGGGGCATCCGTTGCGGGGAACGTTAGCACCGTTCGCTTCATCGGTATCTATGTGCATAGCGAGCTTGAATTTCGGGCTGACACGAACGACGACATCGCCGAAAACGGTCTTCCTGCCATCGGTATCAACGGCAACGCTGACAATCTGCTTGTCGGTAACGCCGAATGCAGCGGCATCTTCGGGAGTCATGTGGATATGACGCTTGGCAATGATAAGGCCTTCGGTGAGCTGAATGCTTCCCTCGGGTCCTTCGATTTCGATGGGGGCGGTGCCTGCGATATCACCGGATTCACGAATGAAACCCTCTGCGCGGAGAGCTACGCTGTCGGTCTTGGAAACCTCGACCTGGCTTGCCTTGCGGACGGGCCCGAGAATGGAAACGCGCTCGATCTTGCGGTCACCGTTCTTCAGAGTGACCTTTTCCTTGCTGAGGAACTGGTCGGGCTGGGAAAGCGGACGGTCAAAGGTAAGCTCGTGGCCCTTGCCGAACAGAGCTTCAACATGTTCCTGAGTGAGATGCACATGGCGTGCGGATACTTCAACGATAAAATCCATGATATTGCCTCCATGATTTTTTAAGATAAATATTGGGAAAAACAGCGGAAATTCCCATCGCTCCTATTTTCCTACATATTAACTTAAAAGTAAAGAGCTGAGGGAAAATATAATGGATATTTTGCATAGATAAGGAGTTTAATAATGAAAGATTTCAGCGTGTTCGATATAATAGGACCGCGCATGGTCGGGCCGAGCAGCTCGCATACCGCAGGCGCCGTGCGCATAGGGCTTGTCGCACGAAGCTTCATCAAGGGACATATTTCTTCGGTTGAGATAACGCTCTACGGTTCATTTGCAGATACAGGAAGGGGCCACGGTACGGATAGGGCGATAGTTGCAGGAATACTTGGCGTTGAACCCGACGACCCGAGAATTAAATATTCCATGCTGCTTGCAAAGAGCGAAGATATGGCCGTTACCGTAAATTACAGCCACGAGCCAACCGACCATCCGAATACCGCCCGCATCAAGGTGACGGGGGACGATAATAAAAGCTTTACAATAGTCGGAATATCAATCGGCGGAGGCAATATCAGAATAATAGAGATAAACGGCATGGAGGTGTCGTTCGGAGGCGATTATCCTACGCTGATAGCATTCTATAATGACGTGCCCGGCGTGATTTCGAAGGTTTCGACCGTGCTTGCCGCAATGAATATAAATATTGCCTTTATGCGCGTATTCCGTCAGGCAAAGCGCAAGGAAGCATGCATGGTAATAGAAACGGATGCGATAATAAATGGGGAAGTGCTGGATGTGCTCAGCAACTGTGTTGAAGAGATCGCGGAGGTTTGTGCAATATGAGTTATGCATTTGATAACGGAAAAGAGCTGCTGGAGCTTTGTGAAAACGAGAATATTACGATTGCTGAGGTCATGATACGCAGGGAAATGGAGCGAAGCGAAGAAAGCCGTGAAAAGATTGTAAACGAGATGTATCTGAACCTCAAGGTCATGGAAAAATCTATCCACATCGGTCTTGAAGAGAATCAGCAGACCATGACAGGCCTTGCCGGGAACAATGCGGAAAAGCTTTACGCATATGCGGAGAAAGCGAATATGGGGCAGGATATGGCAAGAGTCTGCGCTGCCGCAATGGCTGTGACCGAGGTCAATGCTTCCATGGGTGAGATCGTTGCTACGCCGACTGCCGGTGCGAGCGGAGTGCTTCCTGCGGTGCTTGTCATGAACAGCGAAAAGCACGGATTTACGGATCGGGATCTTGTGAACGGTCTTTTTGCCGCGGGCGCAATAGGAATAATTATTGCAAAGAATGCTTCAATCTCGGGCGCGGAGGGCGGCTGTCAGGCGGAGATCGGCTCTGGTTCAGCTATGGCGGCAGCTGCGCTTGCGGAGTTATGCGGAGCGAAGCCCGAGGCCTGCCTTGATGCTGCTGCGATCGCCCTAAAGAATATCATGGGGCTTGTTTGCGACCCCGTCGCAGGACTTGTCGAATGTCCCTGCATCAAGCGTAATGCCATGGGTGCAGCAAATGCCGTGCTTGCGGCCGATATGGTGCTTGCAGGCATTAAGAGCATAATCCCGTTTGATGAGACCGTTGCGGCTATGTATAACGTGGGTAAAATGATGAATTCCGACCTTCGCGAAACCTCGCGCGGAGGGCTTGCCGCAACCAAGACCGCAAAGGAGATTTCCGCCAGGATTAAGGCGTAAACTAAGAAGCCATAACCTTTCGGCTATGACTTTTCAAACGATAATAAAGTTTAGCGTTCGCCGACCACCATGATTTCGGTATCGGCGATCGCTTTTTCTATGAGGGGAGCAAAATCTACCGCAGCCTCGCTTGCACGGATGTCTTCGAGTACGGGCTTAGTCACCGGGTGCTTCGGGACGAATACCGTGCAGCAATCCTCATAGGGGAGAATGCTCGTTTCATAAGTACCGATCTTACGGGAAAGATCCATTATCTCATCCTTATCGAAGCCGATGAGGGGACGGAATACGGGCATGGATACGGCATCATCCGTGACGCAGAGGCTTTCAAGGGTCTGGCTTGCGACCTGCCCCAAGGATTCGCCGGTGATGAGTGCGCGAGAGCCCTCGCCTTCGGCAATGCGTTCTGCGATCTTCATCATAAGCCTGCGCATGAGCACGGTTGTTTCCTTTTCGGGACAGTCATCGTATATCTTCATCTGAATATCTGTGAAGGGAACGAGGTAGAGCCTGATAGGAAGAGCGTAGCGTGAAAGCAGCCTTGCAAGATCTATGACCTTGTCGCGTGCGCGTTCACTGGTATAGGGATAGCTGTAAAAATGAACGGCGCTGAGCGTGAGTCCGCGTTTTGCCATCATATAGCCTGCAACGGGGCTGTCTATGCCGCCGGAGATGAGCAGCGTTGCTTTGCCTGCCGAACCGACCGGCATACCGTTGGCACAGGGAATCTCGGAACAGTAGATGTATGCGGAATCTCGGATCTCTATGCAAAGCGAAATTTCGGGCTTGCGGATATCAACATGCAGCTCCGGGAAGCGTATCAGCATCTGATAGCCCATTTCGTGGTTTATCGCATCGGAATTCATGAAATAGTGCTTGTCTGAACGCCGCGCAAACACCTTGAAGCTCGCCGGACCGCCTCCGCGGCGCTCGATCTCTTGCTGCATAAGCTCCGCACAGGTATTGATAACATTATCCCAATCCTTATCAACGACGTATGCAGGGCTGAGCGAGTGAATGCCGAAAACCCTTGTCAGCCTGTCAACGGCAGTATCGAAGCTGTCTTCGGGGATGGAATGCACATAGATGCGTCCCTGCTCGTGCGCGATTTTGCTGGGTATGCCGCGAAGCGCACCCTTCATGTTGGAGATGAGCTTCTTTTCAAAAAACGGTCTGTTAAGACCTTTGAGATGGATCTCGGTGTAACGAACGAGTATGATTTTTTCCATGATTATGGTTTTATCCTTTCAAAAAGGTCGATTTTGACCTTGCTTATGATTATCTTCTTCTGAACCTTCTGAGCAGGTTCAGGCTGTCCTCAATATACTGGGCAGCGGTATCCGCTTCTTCGACTGTATTGAACGGTGAAAAGCTGAAGCGAATAGCTCCGTCCTGCCTGTCTCCGGTAATGCCCATTGCAGTCAGCACACGGTTCTTGCCGCGATGGCGCGCAGCGCACGCTGAACCCGTTGAAACGAGCAGCCCCTTATCCATCAGTGAGTTAAGCAGCACCTCGCCGCGTACTCCGAGAAAGCTCACATTGAGTATATATGGCACACCCTTATCTATTTCGGGACCGTTCAGCCTAACATCGCGAATGCGGATGAGGTTATTGAAAAGCCTGTGCTTGACGGCGGACATATTGGAGAAGTACTCATCGTGGTTCGCCGTATATATGGAGCACGAATTATCAAGAGCCATGATGCCGGGTACATTTGTAGTGCCGGAACGGAGATTGTTTTCCTGACCTCCGCCCATCTGACCGCCTTTGAAACGGACACCGCTTCTCACATACAGCGCGCCGATGCCCTTGGGCGCATGGAGCTTATGACCGCTCATAGAGTACATATCGCACCTGACAGCCGGCATCTTCACATAGGCTTGTACCCCGTCAACGTGGAAAACGGCATTGGGAGATTGCTTCTTTACGAGCTCATTTATGGCATTTATATCGTTGACCGCACCGCTTTCGTTGTTCACATGCATAATGCTGACATATCCGGTATTGCCGTTAAGCGCATCGGCAAGCTCATCCATATTTATTCTGCCGGTTTTGTCAACGCCGACGACAACAACATCATATCCCTTTTCACGCATAGAGGTAATCGGTTCATAAACCGATGGATGCTCAACAGCGGAGGTGATTATTCTGCATTTATCGTGCATTGCTCCGAGCGTACCGAAAAGAGCCATGTTGTTGCTCTCCGTGCCGCCGCTGGTGAAGATAAATTCACTTGCGTCGGCATGAATATAGGAAGCAAGCCTTCCCCTTGCGGAATTGACATCCCTTTCGGTGCTGACGGCAGGGGAATAGGAGGCAGCAGGGTTGAAAAACTGTTCTCGCATGTATTTTACTGCGATATCAGCTGAGCTTTCGAATACAGCAGTGGTCGCACTGTTATCAAAATAGATCATAGGTCATATACCTCGTTCCTAAGGTTTTTCTTTACACAATATGCTGTGATTTACTCCGAAGGAACGCTTACAGGGGGGTATTGTGCATACAGAACATTATAATTCTGAGTCAGCAGCTGTATTGCAAGAGAGATAGCGCTTGGGTCTGCCTGAGCAAGCGCAGCCTGCAGATTGGCAATGTTGTTAAGAAGCATCGCTCGGTCGGAATCTCCAAGCGTCTGAACATTGGCGAGATAATCCTGAACCGTATTGATAAGACTTCCGGCCTCAAGATAGAGATCTGCAAGGTTATCATAGGATGAACCGTAATCATGTATGGGGCAGAGATACTCGCTGAAATCAAGATAATTTGCTATGAAGCTGCTGATATCGAGATCGGTGACAACGGCGTTGGGAATGAGCTCTCTAAGCTTTTCGGGTGAGAGCTTTGCATAGACGGACGCAGTCGGAATAAGCACCACATAGCCCTCCCTTCTCAGATCGCTCGGGCAATGCTCGCATGCCAGTTTCCCTGATTCGCTGCATATATCGACACAGCAGTGCATGCTGCAATAGGTCGTCGGCACATCTTCAATACGGCACCAATCGGTTATTGGCTTGTTCGTGGCATCGAGCATACATGCTTCGGTCGCCAGCTGACCTGATATCGGGCATATGCATACCTGAACCAGGCCGAGATCGCCGGGGGAAGCATCCATTATCGGCTTATCGGGCAAGCCTTCATGGATCTGACTCATGAATGCCTGCCAAAGCGGTGCGGCAGCGGAACTGCCGGTGGAGCCGGAAGCAAGCTTCTCGGAATACTGATCGTGACCGATCCACAGAGAAGCAGTGTAATAACCGGTGAAGCCTGCAAAATAGACGCTTGTATAGTCGTTGTTTGTACCGGTCTTTCCGGCAACGGTGATGCCTTCGATCTGCGCGTTTCTGCCGGTGCCGTGCTGAACTGCATCGGTGAGAAGATCGATGAGCATGTATGCGGTACTCTCTTTGAATACTCTGTGAGATGTCTGTACATCCGCTGCTTCAAGAATCGTATTGCCCTTATCGTCAACTACACGGGTGAAGCTGACGGGATCTATGTACACTCCTCCGTTCGCGATGCATGCGTAAGCGGCAGCCATTTCAAGAGGGGAGATATCGGAGGTGCCGAGCGCAAGGCCCGAACCGGTAGCATGTATCCTTGAAGGATTGATTCCAAGCTCAGTAAGATATTGAACGCTGATTTCGGGAGAGACGTAATCATAAAGAAGCCTTGCAGCAACGATATTGAGCGAGGATACAAGGCCCTTCCTCATACTCTTTATGCCTTCATTGCTCGATGAACCCAGCGAGGGGTAACCCCTTCCGCCGTAACCTTCGATCTCGACTTCTGAGTTAAGTATGCCGAGAGCAGGACTGTATCCGAGGTCAAGCGCAGGACCGTAGACAGACAGGGGCTTGATGGATGAACCGACGGGCATGGAGCTTTGGTAGGCGCGGTTAAGCTGACGCTTCTGCGTAGGTTCATTCCTGCCGCCGATGATGGCTTTAAGCTGTCCTGTTTCATGATCGATAATAACGACCGATGCCTGAGGCTGGATGATGGTGAGCCCGGAGGTCGAATCGGTAATGATGCCTGCGCTTGAATCACGGAGCGCAGGATAATTATCCCAGTTGGTTAAAATGTCCTGAACACTGTGCTGAATATCGGGATCTACCGTAAGATAGATATGATAACCTCCGGTGCGCAGCTCGCTTTCGATAAGCGCACGGTTTGCGGAGGTGTTATCGAGCCCACGAACCTCCAGCAGGGCATTTACGACGTCATATATGCCGTATTCGACAAAATATGCCATATCATAAAGCTGCTTTTGCGAGCTTACTTCAAGTATGGTGACTTCCTCTGCAAGCGCCGCATTGTATTCATCGAGCGTTATCGCTCCGGCTTCGTACATAGCCTTCAATACAACATCGGTCCTTGCATTGGTAATGTCCATTTTGTTAGTGCCGTCCTCATAGAACCTTTTATAGGTGTTGGCACGAGGATTTGTGTAATTGGGCTTCTGAACCATCCCGGCGAGCATGGCACATTCACGGATGGTCAGCTCGTCAAGCTCCTTGCCGAAATAATCCTTTGCTGCGGTTTTGAATCCGTAGTTGGAATCGCCGAGGTAAACGTCGTTCATATACGCTTCAAGAATGGTATCCTTTGATACGGTGCTTTCAAGCTCGTAAGCGAGATAAGCCTCCTGTATCTTACGCTTGTAGCTTTGAACATTGCTCAACACCTTGTTCTTTATGAGCTGCTGAGTGATGGTCGAACCGCCATGGGTGTTTGTATTGCGCAGAGTATTTATAACGGCGGAGAAAAGCCTCTTGAGGTCGAGACCGCCATGCTTATAGAATCTTACATCCTCAACGGAGATAAGAGCATTCTTGAGATTATCCGGAAATTCATCTATGCTCGCCCAGTCACGGTATTCCATATCGGCATAGCTCGTTATTACATTGCCGTTGCAGTCGTAAATGTAGCTGGTGCGGTCGCTCTTGGTAAGAGTGGATATGTCGAGCGTCGGAGTTGTGTCAATATAAGCCTTTGCAACTCCCAAAAGAAGCCCGAGTACCGCAAAACCTCCTATCACGATGAGAACGAGCATGATCTTAATCACGCCGAATACGATAGCAAGCGCAGTTGAACGGGGATGCTTGCGCGGAACAAAGAGCTCGGTTTCGGTTTCTTCGGATTTCGGTTTTCTGTGGGCGGAAGCCTTTTTCTTCTTTTTCTTCACTTTAGTATCCTTGCCTGATGCAGAGAGTACCTGCTCAACAGCTTCATGTGAATATACAATGGTATCAGAGGTGGCAGGTTCATTGCTTTCGGTCATATTATATTCGTACTCATCCGTTCCCTCAAGTGCTTTATCAGCAGGGATATCGCTGCCCGTATCGGCAGCATCGGAAATAATATCAGCTTCAGCGCCGGAATCGGCACATTCATCCTGTAAAGTTGCGCTTATTTCATCGTTACCGATGCCGTCAGCGTCAGATATATTAAGTTTATCCGGATTGCTCATTAAATCAGCCTCCCTTCATTAAGCTTTGCTTTGCAAATGTATTACCGATATTTCGGAAATAAACCGCAATTATTATAACATAGAACGGTTTGATTGGCAAATCGGTTGATAATAGTATTGAAAATACAGCAGAAATTATGAAAAGCTCGGGAAATGCTGACTATTATTCGAAATGCTCGTTCAGATGCTTTTTGAAAGCAAGGAAGGTTTCCTCGCTGATATCATGCTCCATCTTGCATGCATCGTTCACCGCATTTTCTTCGCTGACACCGAGACTTCTAAGCATTTCGGCAATGGTGATATGCCGGTCATAGATCCTCTCGGCGGCTTCCAGACCCATATCGGTCAAAACTAAGGAATTGTCCTTGCCGGTCACGATATATCCTGCGTTTTTGAGTATGCCGACAGCTCGGCTCACGCTTGGCTTTGAGACGTTCATATAATCAGCAACATCAATGGAATGCACTTCGCTGCTGCTGCGTGAAAGAATAAGGATGGTTTCAAGATACATCTCGCCGGACTCCCGGATGCTCATAACATATACCTCGGTTCAGATGATGGTTGAAGAAACTGCATGCTCCGGTCACGGAACAAACAAAGCGGCAACAATCGGGTAATAATGCTTTCAGATATCGAAATCTTTTTGAGATACATCCTTAGAGTAGTTCTTTATCATGGCATAACAGCAGGGATAACCGACGATAATATGCTCCGAAAGGACTATATCCAGATTCCCGAGAAGCCTGCGGAGTTCTCCGGTAGCGGTAATGTCCTCATCCGAAGGCAGATATTGACCGGAGGGATGATTGTGGGCTATGACAACATTCACAGCACCGTGGCGAAGCGCTGATTCGACGACGGTTCGCATCGGAAGCGATATTCGGCTTGTGCTGCCGCATTCGTAGATATCGTAATGAAGAAGACAGAATGCTTTGCTGAGAGAGATAATACATATCCTTTCTTCACGGCAGTGCCCAATCAAACGGTAAGAAAAATCAATTACGGAATCAAGATTATTGAATTGGGTCCTTTTAAGAAGCGTCCTTTCCGAATAGGGAGCAATAACACCTGCAAGACGAAGTAGGACGGCAGTGTTTTCGCTGAGCCCTTCCCGCATCAGATCGTTGGGATCGGCGTGAATCACACCGTGTAAAGAGCCGAACCGGTCGATGAGTGAATGTGCAATCTGATTAACATCCTTGCGGGGAAGAGCATAAAACAACAGCAACTCAAGCAGCTGGTGCTCATGCATACTGTTAACTCCGCCGTTAAGGAAGGTCTGCTTTAATCTTTGCCTATGCCCTTCATGGGGATTGCCGGCTCGGACCTTATCGGCTGTGCCTGTGCTTTCACTGCTTCCGACGTTTTGAACGGAAACGCTCAATCCCCGATTGTCCGACATTTGCTTCTTCATAAAAATATTTTCTCCGGATCTCAAATTGAATGCATGGTATCACTCAAAAACACTTTATCCTAATATTAGCATTATAATCAGTCATTTGCAAGTGCTCTCATGGCTTGAAAGTGATAATTATGCTGAATTGTCACCTTTGATTCACAATTTAGTACCGAAAAATATACCATTCACGAGAAAAAGCTATTGACACGCCCAAAAATAAATGATATTATTTAATAAAATAATGAGAGGAGGCATGTGAAAAAAGAAGAAGACAGCCCGTGTTTTGACACTATCATAACCGCCCTTTACTCCCGGTTTAGCAGCCGACAGCCGCATTATGCATTCTCGATACGATTTGGAAGGCCTGAACGATAGCGCGATGTGTTGCTCGCAATGCATAGCTATGATTAGAGCAAATTTGCTTGATTACCACTATTAGTATTGATATGGAGGAAAAAACATGAAAAAAATCTTTTTGATAGGTATAATTATTATGCTTGCTTTTGCTTCTGCATGCAGCAAGCCTGCTGAAGACGTCATAAACACCGGAGCTCCGGAAACCAATGACGTGCATAATGATGAGAATACATTCAAACCCACTGCTGCTACGACGGAACCGCCTGAGGAAACACCCCCCGGAGGGAATGACGTTCCCGAGCAAATATTCTTTAGCAGCATCGAGGAATACCGCGAGTTTGCCGCATCCTTGGAGCTTGACGATGCGGAGTTCGAGAAGTTCATCGGTTCAGGGCAATACAGTATGAACGGCGTCCATACAAGAGAAGATGTAATAAAAGTGCTTAATGCGCTTGGTTCCGTGCCCTTTCCCGAAATAGGAGGGTTCACTTTGGATTGGATAAATCTGCGCCTTGATTCGGATAACATCTATATACGGCTTATGAGTGATGATGAAGAGAAGCTTTGCATTGGTTTTAGCATTATGATCTCCTGCAGCAGTGAAGATGCCGAGAGCAGGGCAGAAGAGCTTGACCGTAATATCATCGAGATACCTGTTGATAAAGATTCGGAACTGAAATACCTCCTTCGATTGGTCATGGATGACGATTCAAATCCAAATTCGTACTATTATACAAATATCCGATTCCATCGTATTTGCCTGACAACAAATCTACCTGTGGAGGAGCTGTTAAATGCGCTGAATGGATGCCAATATACAACTATTGACGAATATGCGGAAAAAACAGCTTAAGCCTTTTAGCTTTTTTCGCTGATCGGCAGAGCTGACAATGACGAAATAAACGAAAGATCGCGGCGGCGCAGGCTTATCCGGTGCCGCTGCGATTTCTGTTATTTTGGGACGGCTGTGCTGAAGCATCGCCTATGATTGGCAATCCACCGCCCGGACTTCATAGCGTTTATGGCTTGAGAGAGATAATTAAATGTACTATGCGATTATATCTTTCCAAGTCCGTGATTTTATGCTATAATTGATAATGGTGGTTTGTAGTTATATGCTTCAAACCTGAAAATACTTTTACGGAGATGATAAAAATGGCATTACGCAGAATATTTACCGATGACGCAGAGTGCTTGTATAAGGTGGCTAAACCCGTTGAGAAATTTGATAAAAAGCTATGGACCTTGCTCGATGATATGGCCGATACCATGTATGACGCAGAGGGAGTTGGACTTGCAGCTCCCCAGATAGGAATTCTTCGCAGAGTCGTAGTCATCGACTGTGGCGATGGAATTATCGAGGCAATCAACCCCGAGATCATAGAGACTTCGGGTGAACAGGGAGATTTTGAAGGCTGCCTGTCGTTCCCGGGTAAGCATGGGTATGTTATTAGACCTAATGAAGTGGTAATGCGTGCCTATAACAGAAACGGCGAACTCATGGAGTATAGAGGCGAAGGCCTGCTCGCAAGGGCAATGCTCCATGAATGCGATCACCTTGACGGGCATGTTTACCTTGAAAAGGTCATAGACCCTCCGAAGGGCGCGGAACCTCCCGAGGATTGATACAGCGATAGGAAAAGGAACAATGAAGATAGCTTTTTTGGGTACGCCGGAGTTTGCAGTACCGTCACTCAAAATGCTCATAAATGAGGGCCATGAGATAGAAGTGTTTACTCAGCCCGATCGCCCGAGGGATAGGGGACACGGCTTTGCAATGCCTCCGGTCAAGCTTGTTGCTCTTGAAAACGGCCTGCCGGTGCATCAATTCGAACGAATTAAATCCACGGAGGGTGTTGAAGCCCTCAGAGCTTTTGCGCCGGACCTCATGGTCACCGCCGCATTCGGACAGCTCCTTTCTCAGGATAATCTGGATATTCCGAAATACGGCTGCATCAATGTCCACGGAAGCCTTCTTCCCAAATACAGGGGCGCGGCACCGATACAGTGGGCAATAATTGACGGCGAAAAGACCACAGGCGTAACGACGATGATGACATCTCTCGGAATGGATACCGGAGATATCCTTCAAACCGTTGAGACCGAGATAGGCGAGAATGAAACCTACGGGGAACTGTATGACAGGCTCGCGGTCATGGGTGCGGAGCTCCTTAAAAAAACGATTTCTGCGCTCAAAGACGGAAGTCTTACAAGGACGGTGCAGGACGAGAGATATGCGACAAAGTGCAGAATGATTAAAAAAGAGGATGCACTTGTGGATTTTAGCAGCTCGGCTGCGAGGATAAGCTGTCTTATCAGGGGCCTTAATCCCTCGCCCTGCGCATATGCCATTATGGACGGACACAGAGTTAAGCTCCTTCGCGCCCTTCCTCATGATGATGAGATGCCGGAATTCACTGATGCCGATATCGGCGAATGTGTAATAGCATCGTCAAAAAAGGGACTCTTCGTCAAAACCGGACGGGGTCTTCTTGAGATCACTGAGCTTCAATTTGAAAACTCAAAGCCGATGAGCGCAAAAGCTGCGCTAAACGGTAAAAAACTTGAAGGAAAGGTTTTTAATTCTTGACGACTCACCGTATTGCGTATAATGTGCTCGACAGCGTTCTAAGAGGCGGCGCATATCTTAACCTTGCGCTCAAAGCCGGCCTGAAGGATACGGACAGCCTCACGGCTTCTTCCGTGACGGCAATTGTTTATACCGCGGTGGAGAATGTCAAGTATTCCGACTACCTTATTTCACATTACACCAAGGGCAGGCTGCACGGAAGCATAAGGCTTATTCTCAGAATGGGTATTGCAGAGATTCTGTTTATGAATACCGCCTGTTATGCCGTATGCGATGAATGCGTGAAGCTGACAAAGGATATAGGGAAAAAAGAGCTGACGGGCTTTGTCAACGCAGTACTGCGCAGAGTGATAAGGGAAAGGGACGAGCTCCCCGAGCTTCCGAAGGACGATTCCGAGTATTTGCAGATCAAATACGGACTTCCCGATTTCCTTGCCGATGAATACATAAGGGAATACGGCAGGAGCTTTACCGAAGAAATGCTTTCGGGAAAATTCAGCCTTACCTGTGTACGCGCTCAGTATCCGCATACTGTGGATGAACTGACCGATAAGCTCATTCCGAATGATCCGGTGATGAAGGAGCTTCCGTATCGCCACGGAAAGCTGGTATCCGATGCACTGATACTTGAAAAGGGTGGGGATATCGCTTCTTCCGATCTGTTTAAGAAAGGAAGCATGGCGGTACAGAGCGAGAGCGCAATGCTCGTGTGCAGGATATGCAAGCCCGTTCGCGGAATGAGGGTGCTTGATGCTTGTGCTGCTCCCGGAGGAAAGAGCGCGTATCTTGCTTCGCTGATGCAGAATGATGGCGAAATAACCGCATGGGAGCTGCATGAAAACAGGGCGGAGCTTACAAGAAAAACAATTTCACGACTTCACGCCGATATAGTAAAATGCGAACAGCATGATTCGACCGTGTTAGATGAGAGCCTTATTGACAGCATGGATCTCGTTCTGGCCGATGTTCCGTGCTCGGGCTTCGGAGTGGGCTCAAAACCCGATACCTATCTGAACAGAACAAACGAAGATATTGAAGAAATAAGAAAAATTCAGCAGGATATTCTCCATGCGTGTTCGAAATATGTAAGACCGGGCGGCGGGCTTGTTTACTCAACATGCACCATCTCAAAGCGTGAAAATGAAGATAATGCCGCCTGGTTTTTGAAAACTCATCCCGATTTCATACCGGATGAGTTCAGCTCGCTTCTCCCGGAGGAGTATTCCGAAAGAAGCAAAAACGGAATGCTTCAGCTGTTTCCGCATCTTGACGGAACGGATGGCTTTTTCATTGCGAGATTTAAACGAAAGCAAAGTCAGAAGTCTGGCTGTATAGAGGAAATACCGGATGGAAAGTAAGATCGTACAAAAGAACATTGAGCTTGCTTCTATGAACAGGGAAGAATTGACAAGCCTTATTTCCGAGCTCCGCGAGCCCGCATTCCGCGTCAAGCAGATTTCGGAATGGCTTTCAAGGGGCGTAAAGCCTGTGGATATGCTCAATATCCCCAAAGCGCTTCGGGAAAAGCTCGCAAAGCTTCCCTTCGGCAGCGCTGAGATAATCGAAACCAAGTATTCCTCAAAGGATGATACGGCAAAGATGATCTACGAGCTTGAGGACGGCAATATCGTCGAGGGAGTCCTGATGCGGTACAGCTACGGGAATACCCTCTGCATCTCGACTCAGGCAGGCTGCAGGATGGGCTGTGCCTTCTGCGCTTCGACTCTGAACGGCAGAGTCAGAAACCTTACCGCCGGGGAAATGCTTTCGGAAGTCACCTCTGCCGAAAAGTATTTTCCGTGTCAGGACGGAAAAAAACGAACCGTTACTAATATTGTTATGATGGGGTGCGGTGAACCGCTCGATAATTACGATAACACAATAAGGTTTCTCGACCGCGTGACCGCAGAGGACGGTATCGGGATAAGTCCGAGGAATATTTCGCTGTCCACCTGCGGAATAGTTCCCAAAATCTACAGCCTCATTGAAGATGCTCCGCATGTTACGCTCTGCATCTCCCTTCATGCGCCTAACGATGAGATACGCGATAAGCTCATGCCCATTAACCACAGCTACAGAATGGCCGAGCTGCTTCCTGCCGCCAAGCATTATGCCGATGTCACGGGAAGACGGGTCATATTTGAATATGCACTTGTGGATGGGATAAATTCCTCTCAGGAATGCGCAGCCGAGCTTGCTGCAAAGCTTCGGGGAATAAACTGTCATGTGAACCTTATACCGCTCAACTCGGTCGAGGAACGGCATTTGAACGGCGTCACAAGGAAATATGCCTATAAATTCCGGGACTGGCTTGAAGAGCTTCATATTTCCGCAACTGTCCGCCGCGAACTCGGCACTGATATTGACGGCGCCTGCGGTCAGCTTCGCAATAAATTTGACGAGAGCAGGAGGAATGAACAATGATCTATGCTTATCGCACCGATATTGGTCTAAGGGAATCCAATCAGGATTGCTTTTATGTACCTAAGGACGGGAATAAACCATTTGTTGCAGTTGCCGACGGCATGGGCGGACACCTTTCAGGCAATGTCGCAAGCCTGATCGCGACCGATTCGGTTCGCGACTACATAGAAGCCGAGAGCGGAAATCCGCGTAAAACGCTGCTTTTGCAGCATGCAATGAACCATGCAAACGCAAAGGTATTTGAAGCATCAAAGACCGAGGGCTGCGAGGGCATGGGCACGACCCTTGTAATGGCGTACCTTGAGGAGAAGAGCTTTTATTACGCAAATGTCGGCGACAGCAGGCTGTATCATTTCAACGGTACGGAACTGAAACAGCTCACCGAAGATCATTCTCTCGTCCGCGAACTTGTGCAGACGGGAATAATTACCGACGCGCAGGCGGAAAAACACCCCATGCGCAACATACTGACCCGTGCGCTCGGCACCGAACAATATCTGAAAGCGGATGTATCCTCAGGCAAATGGGAAAACGGGGATGTTCTCATGTTTTCGACCGACGGACTTCACGCATGCGTACCCAAAAAGGAGATCATATGGGCATTGAAAGAGGGAAAGGATCTGTTTGACTGCTGTGACCTTTTGGTGGAGCTTGCAATCTGGTACGGCTCTACGGATAATATCACCGTTGTGCTTGCAAAGAATGACTGTAATTTCCCGATTGAGGAAAATGCTTCGCTCCCATCGCAGGGTTCTTACTACTATAGCTCCCTGAATCCCAAGAACGGAGGACAGTGCAATGATTGACTCCGTTATCAATGAAAGGTACAGGATAGAATGCGAGATCGGCTCAGGCGGCATGGCGGATGTCTATAAAGCATTTGATATCGTTGAAAAACGCTTTGTTGCGCTGAAACTCATAAAGGCGGAGTACTGCGTTGATCCTAAATATGTAAAGAGATTTGAAAAAGAAGCCAATACGGTTCTTAATCTAAGGTGCAGGAATATTGCCTGTGCGTACGATTACGGAATATACCTCGACCGTGACGGCGTTGAAAGAAGCTATATAGCGCTTGAATATGTTGAGGGCTGCAATCTCAAGGATTCTATCAAGGAGCATGGACCTGTCAGCCCGAGGATGGCGGAAAAGCTAATCCTGAGCGTGCTTGACGCTTTGGAATGTGCGCATAATGCGGGATACATCCACAGCGATGTAAAGTCGCAGAACATATTGATAGCAACCGATAAGACTGTCAAGCTTACCGATTTCGGTATTGCTAAGGACGCGGCGTCCAACACCCAGAATTACGAAGGCCCCGACGTCGTCGGTTCGGTACACTATATTTCACCCGAGCAGGCGAACGGCGAGAAGGTCGAAAAACAGAGCGATATATATTCTGCCGGAATAGTGCTCTATGAAATGCTGATCGGCAGAACTCCGTATGACGGGGATAATGCCGTACAGGTCGCACTTCAGCATATAACGGGTACAATTACGCCGCCGATGGAAATTGATCCGAGTATTCCTCCCGCTCTGAGCGATGTCGTCATGAAAGCGACCGCAAAGAATCCCTCCGACAGGTATGAGTCGGTAACGGAGATGAAAAAGGATATAAATAAAGCCATTTTTCATCCCAACAGGAGATTGGCTTCGATACCGGATGAGCACGGAGCAGAACCTTCGGACAAGGGAAATACACGGCAAAAGACTCATGTATGGAATGTGGTCATACCCGTTGTTGCCGCTGTTGCAATGGTAGTGGGTATTTTCGTGGTCTGGTTTGCCCTGATGTCCAATAGGAGCGCGAAAAATAAGTATACAAGGGTTCCGGATCTTTGCGGTAAGACCAAGCAGCAGGCGGAACAGCTTTTGAATCAAAGGGAGCTTAGCCTTACCGTTTGCGGCACGACCTATTCGGATGATTACCCCGAAGGAACGGTGTGCGGGCAGGAACCGGTTGAAGGGGTTTCCATCGAAAAGGGTTCAAACGTTACTGTCTACATCAGTGAAGGAAGCAATATCGTGCAGATGGTGAATTTAGTCGGAATGACTCTTGACGAAGCAACCGCTGCTTTGAGAAGATTGGGCTTGAATGTGGGGAATGTAACCTATGTCGAAAGCGACGCAGCCCCGGGTACGGTGATATGGCAGTCCGTATCTCCGAACAGGGACATCGTTATCGGCGATGAAGTCGATATCGAGATAAGTCTCGATGCAAACAGATAGAAAGGAAGCGCGATTTGGAAAAAGAGTGCAAAACGGGCATAATCCTCAAGGGCGTGGGCGGTTTTTACACCGTTCTGTCCGACGGAATGAGCTTTGTCTGTAAAGCAAGAGGTCTGTTCAGAAAGCAGAATCAAACTCCGATTGTCGGGGATAATGTCAGCTTCAGCCTTAATGCCGACGGCGAAACGGGGTACCTTTTGAGTATCGAAGCAAGAAAAAACGAGCTTATTCGTCCTATGGTCGCAAATATAGATAAGCTGTTCATTGTGGTTTCCGCAAGCAAGCCGGCTGCGGATCTGCTGCTTGTGGATAAGCTCCTGCTCTGCTGCGAGAAACTAAGAATTGAGCCTGTTCTTATAATCAATAAATGCGATGATGCCGATGCCGCAGCTATAGACGGAATAAGGAAGGAATACAGCCTTACGGGTTATAGGATCTATACTGTTTCTGCTGTGACCGGGGATGGGATAGAGGCACTAAGAAGCGAGCTTGAAGGCTCGGTCGTCTGCTTTGCAGGGCAATCCGCAGTCGGGAAATCGTCGCTATTAAATGCGCTCATACCGGGAATGAAGCTTGAAGTCGGCGAGCTGTCAAGAAAGACCGAGAGGGGAAGGCATACCACAAGGCATGCAGAGCTTATCCCTATCGGAAACGGAGGCGCTGTGCTCGACACACCGGGATTCAGCCTGCTGGAGAATATAGAATGTGAGCCGGAAGAGATTAAAAACCTGTATCCGGAATTGCGCAGGCATGTTTTTGAATGCAGATTCTCGGGCTGCCTGCATATATCCGAGCCCGGCTGCGCGGTCAAGGAAGAAATCGTAGGCAGGGATTTTGACAGCGAACGCTACAACAGGTATGTACGGCTCGTCAAAGAAGCCATGGAAAACAGAAAGCATAAATATGAATAAAAAATACTTTGATATGAAAGGCAAAAGACATGATTAAAATAGCGCCCTCCATCCTCTCTGCGGATTATGCGGCTCTCGGCGAAGCAGTTGACAGGCTTTCAGATTGGAAAGCGGATTATGTACACCTCGATGTAATGGATGGGGCTTTTGTTCCGAATATTACCTTCGGTGCGCCGATGTGTAAGGCACTCAGAAAACACAGCGATCTTGTTTTTGATGCGCATCTCATGGTGGACAGGCCCTCGGAATGGATACAGGCCTTTAAGGATGCAGGTGCGGATATCGTTAGCATCCATGCGGAAGCCGACCGCCATGCGCACAGGACGCTTAACTACATACGAAGCCTCGGCATGAAAGCCGGTATTGCAATAAACCCGGGGACTGCTCCGGAAAGCATTGAGTACCTGCTTGAAAGCTGCGATATGGTGCTTGTTATGACCGTAAATCCCGGATTCGGAGGGCAGAAATTCATTCCGGAAGCTGCTAAGAAAATCGCAGTAATAAGGAAGATGCTTGATGACCGCGGGCTCACCGATGTTGAAATAGAGGTTGACGGCGGAGTGAATACGGAAACCGCAAAGCTTTGCCGTGATTACGGTGCAACCGTGCTCGTTGCGGGAAATGCGGTATTCTCTTCACCCGATCCCAAGAAGACTATTGAACTACTGAGAGGCTGAAATGGCAAAAAAGACCAATCCGATAGAAAATATACACGAGAAGCAGATTTTCGTACGCAGCATGGACGATGTAATGCATCAATCCATGCTCCCGTATGCAGAGCATGTAATCCTTGAGCGTGCTTTGCCGCGCGTTGAAGATGGCTTAAAGCCCGTACAACGCAGAATACTCTACACCATGATGGAGCTTTCGCTTGCGCCTGACAAGCCTCACCGCAAGAGTGCCCGTATCGTCGGCGATTGCCTCGGTAAATATCACCCCCACGGCGATACATCGGTCTATGATGCAATGGTCCGAATGGCGCAGGATTTTAATATGCGCGTACCGCTCGTTGACGGGCATGGTAACTTCGGAAGCATGGACGGGGATACCGCTGCCGCAATGCGTTATACCGAAGCCAGAATGACCCCTGCCGCCATGCAGCTACTTCGGGATATTGATAAGGATACGGTTAAATTCGGGCTTAACTTTGATGATACTCTAAAGGAACCGGATTTGCTCCCGGGAAGATTTCCGAATCTCCTCATTAACGGTTCAAACGGTATTGCAGTAGGTTTGACTACCAGCATACTTCCGCATAATCCGCATGAAGCCATTGATGCTGTAATTGCGAGAATAAAGAACCCTGATATAACGGTGGACGAGCTGATGAAGATAATGCCATGCCCGGATTTTCCGACGGGCGGTTATATTATCAATTCCCCCGAGATCAAAGCATCGTATGAAACGGGCAGGGGCAAGCTGATAAATCGGGCTAAGACTCATTTTGAGCCGCTGAAGAACGGCAAAACAAATATAGTCATCACCGAATTCCCATATCAGGTCAACAAGGCCTCGGCACTCGAAAAAATACTCGGACTTGTGCAGACTAAAAAGGCTCAGTTCTCCGGAATTTCGGATATCAGGGACGAGTCCGACCGCACGGGAATCCGTGCAGTTATCGAAGTCAAGAAGGATGCCGATCCGCAGAAGGTGCTCAATGCGCTTTTCAAATATTCGGATCTTCAAAAGACGGCGAGCGTGATAATGGTCGCTATTGCGGATGGCAAGCCCAAGCTTCTGAGCCTTCCCGAAATGCTTGATTACTATATCAAGCATCAGGAGAATGTTGTCACAAGAAGATGCAGCTCGGAGCTTGAACAGGCGGAGCGCCGTGCTCATATTCTGCAGGGTCTGATGATTGCGCTTCTCAATATTGATGAGGTGATTGCGCTCATTCGTGCTTCAAAATCCCCAAAGGAAGCGAAGCAGGGCTTGATGGAAAGATTTGACCTTACCGCTATACAGGCTGATGCCATACTCGATCTGAGGCTGCAAAGGCTTACCAATCTTGAACAGCTTGAGATTGAGCGTGAATGTAAAGACACCGAAAAGCAGATCAAACGCCTGAAGGATATCCTCGGCTCAAAATCGAAGCTCGATAAGCTCATAGTTGATGAGCTTACAGAAATACGAGGCATAATCGATTCCGAGCGCCGTACCGTACTCATAGATGCAGATACCGAAACGGGCGAAGAACCCGAAAACATCGCAGCTGCCGAGCCAATGTGCCTGCTCATGTACGCAGATAATAAGCTAAGGAGGCTTCCTCCTAAGCTTGTGACTCCGGAATTCCTTACGCAGGAAAAGCCTATAAAGGTCTTCAGCACAGCGACTGACAGGATGCTCAGGCTCTTTACCACTCACGGCGCGCTTATCAGCATTTCTATGGGTGATATTCCGGAGAGCAGGATAAATCAAAAACCCACAAACCTTTCCGCTCTTACCGAGCTTGAAAAGGATGAAAAAATACTGAGCGCCTTCGATGATGATTTCACTTCTGGAAAGCTGTATTTCTATACGAGAAACGGGCTTGTGAAGTGTACCGAAGCGAACGAGTATGCGACAAAGACGAAGCGCATCGCCGCAGTCACGCTGAAGGATGATGACGCGCTGATCGGAGTCGAACACTATGATAACGACAGCGATGCAATAATGCTTGTAACGAGTCAGGGCATGAGCATAAGGTTCGACTCGGCATCCGTACCGGTTACGGGAAGGACGAGCTCCGGCGTCAAGGGAATCAAGCTTAATGATAATGATTTTGTTATCTTTGCTGCCCATGTACCCGATGAGGGCGAATTATTGACCGTTACCGATCGTGGCTGCATGAAACGCAGTTTCATCTTTGATCACGATATTCAGGGCAGGAACGGTAAAGGCGTTCTCTGCTTCAGCTTCAAAAAGAACGGCGCAAACGGCACAAGGCTCGTTGCCGCCATTCATGTGACGACTCCCGTTGATCTGGTTGCAGTCCAGCTGCACGGCGAAGAAACCCCCTTCAATTCGGAGGAGGTTCGTATTGAGGATCGCGCCGGCAAGGGTCAGCTCATGGTAATGGTACTCATGGATAACGTGGTAACATCCGTGAGCATGAAATCACCTGCTATCTGATAGCGTCAAGTATCTGCCTCAGCTTTGCCTGCTGCTCCTCATTCAGATACGGCAGGATGCTGTTTTCGGCAGCCGAAAGCTCTGCTTCGCTGAATTGTCCGCTGCGCTTCTGCTGATCGGTAACTTTTTTAAGCTCGCTCATCAGCTCGCTTTCACTGCGTCCGCCGTATTTTTGCATAAGCTCATCAACGTTTTTTCTGAGTTCAGGGGAATCCGAAGGTGCTTGGGGCTTTTTCGCTCCGTTCTTGATGCTCTTT
>SAMEA3663260__coassemble_129_pt1 | contig 22582 bp, 17 predicted proteins | sample SAMEA3663260__metabat2_high_PE_019 | metagenome-assembled genome bin SAMEA3663260 (sample SAMEA3663260) | pig gut metagenome | biome: pig gut; feature: pig-associated habitat; material: faeces | place: China | collected 2013
CTGTTCTTCTTAGCGTCAAAATTGCGTTCATACTGCTCGGGCGCAAGTATCTCTTCCAAAATTGCCCCGAGCTGAAGTTCGCCGAGATTTCCCCTTGTTTTCACGTTCGATAGAACGCGCTTGAGATCACCGACACCGGCAGCAAGGCTCTGCATTTCACCGAGCCCTTTGTAGACTTCGGTAAGCCTTTCGCTGATGAGCTTAAAGTTTTCGTTGAACCTTTCATTCAATGTACGCTGAAGCTTTTCGTCAACGACTCCGCGGATCTCATCCAATTTCTTATCGTTGCTCTCTCTCATCTGCTTGAGATTGCTTTCAAGAGAAGCGGTGATAAGCTTCAGCTGCTCAATGCTGCTTAATTCAAAGGATTTGAACCTCTCCTCGCTTTGACGGGATGATCCTTCAAAGCTCTTTCGGATACCGTCAAGCCCGTCGGTTACGGATTTATTCTGGGCTTCCAGCCTAACGGAAAGTCCGCTTTCGAGTGCTGACTGTCTATCCGTCAACTGCTTTCCGAGAGAATCAAAACGCACGGCCATGCTTTCGTTCAGCGCGGTGCGAAGCTCGGCAATGCTGCGATTTAGATTTGCAGCGTTCTGCTCGGAATCCTCATTCAGACGAAACTCAAGCTCAACGAGCTTCCTTGAAATCTCATCGACCGCTGCCGATGTATTATTCCGATCCGTTTGCTTAACTATAAGGATAATACAGCATATGCAGCTGATAAGAACAACAGCGAGCAAAGAAAAGTATTGCCACAACTCCATAATTTGGTTCCTCCTTTTAAAAATCGATGCGGATGCATAGAATGCATACGCATCGATTCCTGTATAAGCGTTCGAAAATTTTTATTTGTCGGATTTAACTTCAACGGGTTTATTACCGCTATTCTTCTTATTCTGCTTACTTATGGCAACGCGGATAACGACCTCGGCAATTATCAGACCAACGATGGCTATGGAAGAGATGATAATGATCGTTGTGAAGACCGAACGGACACTCTTAAGACGCTCGCCGTTAGGTGAATAATCGGTAATCAAGGATTCCAATTTTTCTCCGAGCTGCGGATCCTCAACAACATTGGGGTCAGCAGGCTGCGGCGTCTCATTTCCCGGAACGATATCTTCTCCGTAAAAAGCATTGAGCGTGATGTCATAGCGAAGCGAGTTCCCGGAAATATCGGTTGCCGTTAGCTGGAACAAAAGCTCGCGTTCGCCTCCGGTATAAAGCGTACAGGGCACAGAATAGAAATCGTTTTCACCGGTGGACGGACTTAAATGCTGATAATCCCAAACCGTTATATCCAGATTAGGCTCAACAATAGTGACGTTCTCATAGCTTATGCTTCCGTAGTTCCTGATATAGAAACGTAATACGACATAATTGCTCGCAGTAAGCTGCTGCTCTATCGCAACTCTGAAATCAATTCCGAGAGTTGACGGATCAACGTAGGGCAGCAGGGGATAGCTTACGGTGTTATCCCTGAAAACGACGCCTTCGTTTTCACCTGTTATATAAAAGACGACATATCGGAGCTTATCCGGGTTCGGAGCGTTGTATTCGATTATTTTGGTTTCGCCTATCGCAAGATTAAATGCTCCGGTGAGCCGATTTCCAAGGTCATCTGTAACAACAAGGTTGTTCAACATGCAGTTTCCGTTATTTGTAAGGTACAGCGTGTATTTCACACCCTCAGGAGTCGATGCGCCGACAAGCACTTCCTTGGATAACTGAGCATGTAGAATTCCGAGAGTGCGCTTTGAAGCGGATACGCGCAGCTCCTCGGTACTTCCCTCGGGAGTGAAGTATGCTACGGGTTCGGATACTACAGAGCCCTTACCCATTGTATATGTGTAGACAAATACAAAGCTTTCCCCTGATGCAAGCGAAAACGGTGCGACCATCGGATCGCTTCCGGTAATGGCTTTATCAATGAGCCTTATATTATTCAGCTTGATTGAACCGGTGTTGACAAGGGTATATGTAAACACGACCTCTTCACCGGTGACGGCACTTGCCTTGTCCATAACTCTGCTGACGGACATATAGGCAGTATTAGCACGGGTGATAAGAAGGGTCAGATCGTGTGAAACACTTCGCCATTCGCCGTTAAAATACTGCTTCCATGATACGGTAAACGTAAGAGGAACACCGATCATTTTTTCCTTAACATGCAGCTCAGCGGTAAGTGTTATAGATCCTCCTGCAGGCAAATGAACGGGCGAACCGAAATCTGCATGGTAACTGTTGGAAACGGTCACATCAATATAATCCATTATGCCGGTAGGAGGCACATATGGGGTTCCCTCAGGGGTTGGTTCGATTGAAGGCCATTCAGTAGGCGCGGGAGTATCGGTTGGTACAATCGTCGGACCGGGAGACGGAGTAACAGGCCCGGGCGTGGTTGTTCCGGGCTGCGGAGTTATCTTTGGGTCGGAGCCAGCCTTATGTTCGGACGCATTGATCTCACGGCCTGCATCATGCGAAGGGGTGGGCGACATCTCATCGCCGGGCTCCGGTGATGTGGAAGGGTCATGTGAGGGAGTAACGGACACAGGCTCATTCAGGTTGTTTACAACAATTGATACAATAACATTCCCTTCGCCTGCAAGGCTTTCGGGAGAAGAAGAAATGAAGAGACTGCCGGCCGGCAGCTCGGGATCGGGCACGGACGTAACGATGGGCTCGGATTTTATATCCTGCCCGGAATTTGCGGCGAAACTCTCCATATACGCGCTGTTGATGCTGACAGACAGTACAGAAAACACAACAACTATTGACGTCAGTACAGCTATAAACTTCTTAAATACAGAACTTCTTTTCAATTTTGCATCCTATCCCCGATGATCGGGTGCCTTTCTTTCTATCTCATTATATTAAACGAATATTGCCGGATAATGGTTTTGCGCGTATTCCGGAACGGAAGAAATTGTTTACACAAAGCCTCATTATCAATTATAGCTTAATTCAACGTGGATATCAAGCTTTTTTTCAGCACATAGGGAATGGACATAATATATAGAATGAATGGAAATTTGTATTTCATTTTAAGTGAATTTATGGTAGAATTAACTAAGCGTGTAAAGCAGGCGCTTGCTTTACGAAAATGAACCAAAGGAGAGTATATCGGGAACATGACAAATCCGTTTCCTACATCCGGGATTATCAGTGCTGCGGTATTTTCATTTTTGGCATATTTTTCAGCGGTAGTATTCTATTCACGCTTCCCCTTAGAGTATGCATATCTTTCTATCGCTTCAAAATCCCAAAAGAAAACATTACTAAAACCAGATAATCTTGTTAAGGACAAGGATAATTTCTATTTGGTTGCTGCTGTTCTTTTAGCGGCTTTCGCTCTTCGCGTTGTATTGTCAAACTGGATAGTCGGCAACAAGACCGACATCAATTGCTTTACCGCTTGGGCTAATCGTGCTGCGACCAAAGGACTTAATAATTTTTACAGCGGCGGCAGCTTCTCGGATTATCCGCCGGGATACATTACCGTGCTTGCAGCTATGGGTAAAATAGCAAATCTCTTCGGACATACAGTAAAAAATGCTTCCGGAGCCTATGATTCTGTTTATGTTTTCCTTGTTAAGCTGCCTTCGTTTATTGCAGATCTTGCCTCGGCATATCTCGTTTATCATCTTGCAAGAAAAAAACTTCGCTTTGAGCCTTCGCTTGTTCTAATGGCTCTTGTCGCTTTTAATCCTGTAATCATGTATAACTCCGCAGGCTACGGTCAGGTCGATCAGATCTTTACCGTTCTGCTTGCATTGAGCATTATCCTTTTGATGACAAATAAGCCGATATGGGCAGGAACGGTATATGGGCTTTCAATAGTATTGAAACCTCAGGCTTTGATGGCAGGCCCTATTCTTGCGATTGCTTATTTTATGTACATATTTGACCCGAATTTCTTTAGTACAGCAAATATTAAATCAAACGATGATGTCAAAAAGCGCATCATAAAAACCGCCATCGCTGTACTGTCTGCGGTCATGCTGATCGTTGTTTCGGCATTACCGTATCATACTGCCGAGTATCCATTCTATCAAATCATTCTTGATAAGTATCTCGGAACTGCGACTTCATATAAATACGTTTCTATAAATGCCTATAATCTGTACGGTATGATAGGCGCTAACTGGGCTTCGCTTGATAAGATCGCATTCGGAAGCATTACATACGGAACTCTTGGCACTATCGGCATGGTCATCTCGTTTGCCATTACCGTTGTCCTTTATATCTTTGGAAGAAAAAAGCATCGGGGTGCATTGATGCTTTCAATTGCATATCTGTTCTCCGCACTGTTTACGATTGGTCACTATATGCATGAGAGGTACATAATTCCGACAATACTTTTGCTGATCTTAGCATACGTCATTTATTCCGATCGGAGGCTTCTCATGATTGCGGCTCTGTACTCTATACCGATATTTATGAACTGCATGGCTTCGTTCTATTATTGTGAGTATATAGGCACAAACACAGCGTACTGGGATCTGAAACTGATAAAGTGGGTATCTATAATAAATGTTGTGATGTTTGTAATATTTACATATGTATGTGTGGATATTATGATTCGGGGAAGAACCATCGGAGATATATTCAGAAAGAATTCCGAAGACCTGGTATTGTCTAACGCAGTATCTTCAGGTGAACAGGAAAAAGGAGCAAAGTAAAGTGAAAAAGAGATTAGCTTATTTATTGATATTTGTTCTGCTTATATGCATGTCATTTGCGTGCAGCTGCGGAGGAAATGTCGAAGATATAGTAAAAAACGGCAATCTGGATGAAATAAATTCATCCAGCGGATTACCTGTGGGATGGGAGTTCTATTCTTATTATTTGGATCATGATACCGATTTCCCTAAACCGGTGAGCTATTTCACTATGGAAACCGATCCGACATACGGAAACGTTGTAAAGCTTACCAACTCAGGCAGCGATGATTCAAGGCTCATGCAGACTATTACTGTTAAGCCCAATAAGACGTATAAGTTCACCTGCTATGTCAAAACCTCCGATGTTGTCGGGGCTCTCGGTGCAAACATTGGCTTTGAGGATTCTACTACCCACAGCGACGGCATTATTGGTACACATGATTGGACGAAGCTCGAAGTCATCGGAAAGACCGGCAAAGATCAGAAAACCGTTCAAGTAGGTTTGCGGCTCGGAGGATTCGGCGCCGAAGCTACCGGAACTGCTTGGTTCAGCGGCCTTACGGTTGAGCAGGTTTCATCGAACAGCGATGCTATCCTCCTTTATACCGAGAATGCGCAAAACGGAAACGGTTCTTCTAACACTTCTGCAAATACAAAAGAAGCTGCAGCAAGAAGCAAAATGGTAGTCATTATGTGCTTCGTTTACATTCTTGTGCCGATTGCCATAGTTTTCCTGCTTGAATATGAAACAAATTATGATAAGCACAGGAGAAAACCCTATCCTCCGACCCTTGCACAATCGGATAAGCTGTTTTTAAGTACCAAACCCGATCTTCCGGGTAAAACCGATACTAAGCTTCATTATACCCGCAAGGATTGGATATTTGTTGTTGTACTGACTGCTGTATACGCAGTAGTTGCGCTTACCAATCTCGGAAGCCTAAAGGGGCCTGAAAACGCATGGAAGGGCGACACCGATAGTACTGTTGTTATCAGCTTAGACGAAGCTGCCGTAATTTACAGGGTTTCTCAGAACGGCGGAATTGCCAATAAAGCAACGTATACATTGACATCCGATACGGGCAAAACAATTAGCTTCAGCCAGGAATACGGTACGATGTATCGTTGGAGCAGGATCTCGGGATCAAAGGCAAACGGCGCTGATGCTAATGATTCAAGCAAATATCCGTTTGGAACAGAAAAAATACAGACCGTTACGCTGAGCGTCACAAAGGGAAGCGTTGTTCTTAATGAGATTGCGTTCTTTGATGCTGACGGAAATACTATACCCGTTCATACAGAAAATGAAGCAGGGAATGCTCTGATTGATGAGCAGGATACCGCTTCTCAGTATCGCACCGCGATGACGGGCATGTATTTTGATGAACTGTATCATGCAAGAACTGCATATGAGGGACTTAACAGCATGTCCATATACGAATGGACACATCCGCCTCTCGGAAAGCAGATCATTGCAATCGGTATAAGCATTTTCGGAATGAACCCGTTTGGCTGGAGGTGTATGGGCGCAATATTCGGTATTGCAATGATACCCGTCATGTACGCTTTCGGCAAACGCTTGTTCAAAAGATCCGAGCTTGCCCTTCTCGCCGCCGGACTTCTTGCATTTGATTTTATGCATTTCACGCAGACAAGGATTGCCACGATTGATACCTACGGCGTATTCTTTAATCTCTGCATGATCTACTATATGTATAAGTTCATCAAGATGGATCTTGGCGATGATCTGAAATCAACGCTGATTCCGCTTGGCCTTTCCGGGCTGTTCTTTGGACTGGGCTGTTCAAGCAAATGGATATGTGTTTATACGGGCGCAGCGCTTGCGGTCATGTTCTTTGCAAAAATGATAACCATGTGCGTCAAGTCAAAGAACATTCTGAAGCAAAAAAACAAGAGTAAAGATTCGCTTGAAGAACCTGCATATAAGAACGCGATGAACTACCCTAAGCGTTTCCTGTTCACCTGCCTGTTGTGCGTTCTGTTCTTTATTGTGATCCCCGTTTCGATTTACGTCGTTTCGTACCGTCCGTATTGGAACGGCCAGTGGAAGCAGCAAGCTGTTGATGCAAAGACGATCGAACTTCGCAATAAGAATGAGATTGCAGCTGATGAATATGCAACCGAAGAGGATCTGTCGCTCGGTGATAAGGTAAGCGCATACATGAACGGTGTGATTAAAAACCAGAAGGACATGTACAATTATCACAGCAAGCTTACCGCAACTCATTCATATCAGTCTGCATGGTATGAATGGCCGCTGTCCAACAGACCCGTATGGTTCTGTTCAAGCGAGGATGCGGACACCACAAGGGCAGGAACGATTTCAACTTTCGGAAATCCTGCCGTTTGGTGGGTGTGCTTTGTCGGCACTCTGACCTTTGTAATAATGCTTCTGCTTGGTAAAATCAAGTTTAACACTGATGCGTTCATGATTCTGATGAGCATAGCATCAGCAATGCTTCCGTGGATGCTCGTGTCAAGGTGCGTATTTGTATACCATTACTTCGCAACAGTGCCGTTTATCATTCTTGCAAGCGTGTATGTCCTGAAGCATTATGAGGATAAGTATTGCTACTTTGAGGTGAATAAAGCAATGCTTAACTCTAAAACCCCCGGCACCCCCAATCCAAAGCCTTGGGTAAAGTACATCAAATGGGTATGGCTCATACTTGCAGTTGTGCTGTTCTGTCTCTTCTACCCGGTGATCAGCGGTCTCCATGTTTCAAAGGCATATATCAGATTCCTTCAGTGGCTGCCGACATGGACTTTCCTCGGAATATGGTTTTGATCTAAAGGAGCGGTATTATGGATAATCTAAATGTTGAGACGAATAAGTCAACAGCAAAGAAACCCGAAAGCGAAGGACGAAAAAGTATTCTTCAGTTTATTAAGTTTGGGCTTGTGGGTATCAGCAATACTCTTATCGATCTTATAGTAAGCATGGGGCTTAATGCTCTGTTCAGCATTTATTATCTTGCAAAGATAGTCGGATATTGCTGCGGAATACTGAACAGTTACCTGCTTAATACCCGATGGACCTTCAAGGAAGAACGCAAAAAGGATGCGCGAGAGATTATCAGTTTTATCGGAGTCAACCTTGTTGTTCTCGCTGTTTCAACAGCACTTATGTATTTCATGAAGGATAAATGGGGCTTCATAGGTTGGTGGGAGTCGCTGGGGCTTCCAAATCTTATTGTAAAAGGTATCAACGGCGAGAGGTTCTGCATTCTTGTTTCTGCTGTTATATGTATCATCATAAACTTTATTGGAAATAAGCTTATCGTGTTCAACCGCAAAGATACAGAAAACTGATTGATATGGAATGCCGGGAGAGAGAGCTTTCCCGGCATAACTGCTGTTTTGAGGAGGTGCGGAGCATGCTTTCAAGGATAATGAGCTACGGTTTGACCGGGCTCACCGGGTTTCCTGTGACGGTTGAAGTCGATATAGGATACGGTATGACGAAATTCGAAACAGTAGGCTTACCGGATAATGCGGTTAAGGAATCGCGTGAAAGAGTTCGTTCGGCAATTATAAATTCCGGCTTCAATTTTCCCGAAACCAGAATAATCGCTAATCTGGCTCCTGCCGATATAAGAAAGGAAGGCTCAATCTACGATCTTCCCATTGCTGTCGGTATTCTTTGCGCATGCGGTGAAATCAAGAATTGGTCGGTAGAGGATTGGGTAATAATCGGTGAGCTTGCGCTTGACGGTTCCGTCAGAGGCGTTAACGGCGTGCTTCCGATGATAATTGACGCAAAAGCTCGAGGATACACAAAGGTTTTGCTTCCCAAAGAGAATGCCGCAGAAGCCATGTATATCGACGGAGTAACCGCGATCCCGGTTTCTTCTCTTGCCGAAGCGGCAATGTTTCTGAGGGGAGATAAGCATATTGACCCACAACCGCTTACCGTATGGAGAGCGGAGCAGGTTGAGTATGACGCTGATTTTGCTCTGATAAAGGGTCAGCAATCCGCAAAAAGGGCTGCGGAAGTTGCGGCGGCAGGCGGACATAATATCCTATTTATTGGCACTCCGGGATCGGGCAAGACAATGCTCGCAAGAAGCATTCCGTCGATTCTTCCGCCGCTCACACACGAAGAAGCCCTTGAAATCACAAAAATACATTCCGTTGCCGGTATTATGAGAGGGAAAAATAATATTGTGACAGAAAGGCCGTTCCGTTCGCCGCATCATTCCGCATCAATTCCTTCACTCGTCGGCGGCGGAGCAAGGGCTCTTCCGGGCGAAATAAGCTTAGCGCATTACGGAGTTCTGTTCCTCGATGAGTTTGCAGAATTTCCCAAAATGGTACTTGAAGCGCTGCGCCAGCCTATGGAGGACGGTGTGATAACGATTTCGAGAACTGCGGCTAAAGCCGATTATCCGGCAAATTTCATGCTTGTTGCCGCTATGAATCCATGTCCGTGCGGCAATTTCGGTTCGAGAACCAAACCGTGCAAATGCACAAAATACCAGATTGAAAGATACCTTGGCAGAATAAGCGGCCCCGTACTCGACAGGATAGATATTCATGTCGAGATGACCGATGTTGATTATGATGATATTACTTCCAAACAGCTCGGCGAGAGTTCGGCAGCTGTACGAGAAAGGGTGACAAGGGCGAGAGAGATACAGCATAGGAGATATATTGACGACGGAATCATTATGAATTCTCAGCTTAGTTCTAAGCTTGTTAAGAAGCACTGCATCCTTGAAGACGATGCCGAACAGCTCGTTAAGCTTTCATTTACGAGACTGAATCTTTCTGCAAGAGCGTATAACAGAATTCTGAAAGTTGCGAGGACGATTTCAGACCTTGCGGGAGATGAAAGAATCACGCGTGCCGCAATTGCAGAAGCTCTGCAGTATCGCTCGGTAGACAGCAAGTATTGGGGTGCGGAATGAACTATTCTTTTGAAGAAAAGCTCTATATCTGGCTGAGCAATGTGTTTGAATGCAGTGCTGTATCTGCCCATGCGCTTGTTGACGCAAATGGCGGCATTGTTGAGCTGTATGAAGCAGTAAGAAAAGGAACCGAGATATTTCCAAACAGGATTTCTCTCGAAAAACGGGAAAAGCTCCGGCTGCTTGCTCCAATGCAGCAAATCGATGATTTCATTTCGGGCTTGGAATCAAATTGCGTGCGAGCGCTGACCTTTGCAAGCGATGATTATCCCGAGCTTCTGAAATGTATCTATGATCCGCCGCTCGTTCTTTATTCAAGAGGCTGCGGAGATATAAATAATATGAGCTTGCCGTTCGCGATAATCGGTTCCCGTAACTGTACAGATTACGGCGAAAGCATGTCGGCACTGTTTGGCGAGACACTGGCAAGAAACGGATTTACGATAGTATCAGGTCTTGCGTATGGGTGCGATGCCATGGCTTCGGTCGGCGCACTGAAGGCTGACGGGAATCCGCTTCCGACCGTTGCGGTATTAGGTCAGGGCGTGTGCGTAGATAAGAATGATTCAACGGCAAGGACAATGAATAAAATCCTCGAACGTGGGCTTGTATTGAGCGAACTTTTGCCGCATTCGCGCGCTTTCAAGGGCTCATATCCGATGAGAAACCGAATCATAAGCGGCTTGAGTCAAGGGCTGCTCGTAGTTGAGGCAGGCTTGAGAAGCGGCACGATGATAACCGCAAACGCAGCTATGGAACAGGGGAGAATGGTATTTGCGCTTCCCGGCAGAATAACCGATAGGATGAGTCAGGGTACAAATCAGATGCTTAAAAACGGTGCGGCTCAGGCCGTTTACGGTACGGATGATATTCTTGAATACTTCGGAATAACGGATATTTCGTATGAGAAGAACAACCGTGCGGCATCAGAGGATAATGCGGTTAAGAATCTGTCTCCGTCCGCGAAGAAGCTATATCTTGCCCTGCAGAAGGGGGAAAGGCCGTTCGATACTCTATGCGAAACAACCGGTATTACTGCGGCGGAATTGAATTCGTATCTGACGGAAATGGAGTTAATGGGACTTATCACGCAGCTTCCCGGGCGCGTTTATACAGCAAAATCGAAGCTTTGACCGTGCAAAATGACCTAATTTCAAATTAAAGCTTGACAGAATAGGCATTATAGGTTTAAATTATAGAATTAACTGAAGAAGCAGTATTGAAACTACTTCATGATTTTTTTATTTTTCAAACGAAAGTACTGCTTCGGCTGATTTCTCTGTTTTCCGTATCTGTTGGTTAATCTCATGATACGGACGCAGAATATAGCTTACAACACGAAAGGAGCACTGCTGCATTGCAGCAGCGTATGGATTTAACATGGCTGATACCCTTGTTATTGTTGAATCACCATCCAAAGCAAAAACAATTGAAAAATACCTTGGCTCAAAGTATAAAGTCCTTGCATCGAACGGTCATGTCAGAGATCTGCCCAAGAGCCAATTAGGTGTTGATATAGAAAAAGATTTTGAGCCCAAATACATCACCCTCCGCGGCAGGGGCGATGTGATAGATAAGATACGCAAGGAAGCCAAGATCGCCAACCATGTTTACCTCGCAACCGACCCTGATAGAGAGGGCGAGGCTATTTCATGGCATCTTGCGCATATGCTGAATATTGACGAAAACACTCCGTGCAGGGTTGTTTTCAATGAAATCACAAAGGGCGTTATCCAAAAGTCCATCAAGCAGCCGCGCGCTATTGACAGAGCATTGGTAGATTCTCAGCAGGCAAGGCGAGTTCTTGACAGGCTTGTCGGTTATAAGCTCAGCCCTTGGCTGTGGGCTAAGGTCAGGAAAGGACTTTCCGCAGGCCGAGTTCAGTCCGTTACCACAAAGCTCCTCTGCGACCGTGAACGTGAGATACTTGATTTTGTACCTAAAGAGTATTGGACTATAACTGTTAAGCTTGGGCATTCAAAGAAGCATTTCGAGGCGAAGTTCGCAGCACTGAACGGTAAAAAGCTCGAGATTACATGTGAAGACGAAGCAAATAGGATCGTTCAGTTGAGCGAGGGTAAGGAATATATAGTACGCGATGTTAAGGTTACAAAACGCACCCGCCATGCTCCTGCTCCCTATACTACGAGCAGTATGCTTCAGGATGCTGCCAACCGTGTCGGCATGCCCAGCAAACGGACAATGCTCTGCGCTCAGCAGCTGTACGAAGGCGTTGAAGTAATGAAGAGGGGAAGCATAGGTCTGATAACTTATATGCGTACCGACTCTGTCAGAATTTCCGATGAAGCTCAGAAAGCCGCTCTCAGCTATATCTCAGAGAAATACGGTAATGAATACGTCCCTGAGAAACCGAACGTTTTTAAGGGACGAAATAATGCCCAGGATGCTCATGAAGCCATACGCCCTACCGACATCACTTTGACTCCCGAAATGGTAAAGCCATATCTTGATGCAGGGCAATACAAGCTTTATAAACTTATCTATGAGCGTTTCCTCGCAAGCCAGATGAGCGAAGCTGTTTTTGAGAATACTGCGGTTACGATTGATACCGTTGCCGACGAGGTATGCACTTATCGCGCAAGCGGAAATCATAAGCTTTTCGATGGCTTTACTGTTGTCTATGCAGTTGCTGCTGACGATGATGACGGCGAAAAGAAGAATACAAATCTTCCAAAGCTCAACGTCGGTGATAGACCGAGTTTTGAAAAGATAGAGCCAAAACAGAATTTTACCGAACCTCCTGCAAGGTATACCGAGGCTTCGCTTGTTAAGACGCTTGAGGAGCTCGGCATCGGCAGACCGAGCACATACTCTCCGACAATCTCAACAATTATTGATAGGGGATATGTTTTGAGAGAGAAGAAGCAGCTCGTACCTACCGAGCTTGGTTTTGTTGTAACGAAGCTGATGGAAGATAATTTCAGCGATATAGTTGATGTTAAGTTTACTGCCGATATGGAAGCTAAACTTGACTCGGTCGAAGACGGCAATATCCGTTGGCAGACGGTCGTCAAGGATTTTTATTCTTCGTTTGAACCCGAGCTCAATAAAGCGTTTGAGCAAACCGAAAAAGTCGTCATTAAAGATGAAGTATCCGATATTCCATGTGATAAATGCGGTGCCATGATGGTTTATAAGGTCGGCAGGTTCGGGAAGTTTTTAGCATGCCCCAATTTCCCCGAGTGCCGAAATACCAAGACCGTTCTTGAAAAGATTGGAGTCAAATGTCCGAAATGCGGCGCCGACATCGTAAAGCGGCACAGCAAGAAGAAGACATTTTACGGATGCGAACGCTATCCCGAATGTGATTATGTTTCGTGGGATCTCCCGACCAATGAAAAATGCCCCAAGTGCGGACGCTTAATGGTGCGAAAGATGGGACCGAGAGGCTTCTATACCGCATGCCCGGATAGGGTCAACTGTAAATATGTTGTCAGGGGAGAACATCATTCAGATGATGAATGATTAGAGCTATCGGATTTTGGAGGTAGATTTTGTTCGTCAATGTAATAGGCGCAGGGCTTGCAGGCTGTGAATGTGCAGCAGTGCTCGCTAAATACGGATTTGATGTCAAGCTTCATGAAATGAAGCCGGTAAAACGCACTCCTGCGCACCGCAGCGATGGCTTTGCCGAGCTGGTCTGCTCAAACTCGCTTCGTTCGGATAAGCTTGATAACGCCGTCGGACTTCTGAAGGAAGAACTCAGAAAGCTGAACTCGCTCATAATACGCTGTGCGGACGAAACAAGGGTACCGGCAGGCGGTGCGCTTGCTGTTGACAGGGAATTGTTTTCTGAAGCAGTAACCGACTATATAAAGAATGAAAAGCACATCGAGATAATAAGCGGAGAAGTTACGGATATTCCTGACGGACCTACGGTTATCGCAACGGGTCCGCTGACCGACGGGTCAATGCTCGCCTGTATTGAGGCTCTTCTTGGCGACAGCCTGCATTTCTTTGATGCTGCTGCTCCAATCGTCACTGCGGAATCGATAGATATGTCTCGTGTGTTTTCCGCATCCAGATACGATAGGGGAAGCGATTATCTCAACTGCCCGATGACGAGGCTTGAGTATTTTAATTTCATTCGCGCGATAACTGAAGCGGAGACCGTTCCGCTTCATGAATTTGAGGATAAAAAGGTTTTCGAGGGCTGCATGCCGGTTGAAGTAATGGCAAAGCGCGGCGATCTGACGCTTGCATATGGCCCGTTGAAACCGGTTGGCTTTGATAACTGCTTGGCAAGCGATGGCCGTAAGCCCTTTGCAGTTGTTCAGCTTCGCAAGGAGAATGCCGAGGGTACGCTCTATAATATTGTCGGATTCCAAACTAACCTTAAATTTCAGGAGCAGAAACGTGTTTTCGGAATGATCCCCGGACTTGAAAATGCTGAATTCATGCGATACGGCGTGATGCACAGAAATTCTTTTATTCAGAGCCCGAAGCATCTTACTCCGTATTATTCGTTGAGAACACGCCCCGATCTGTTCTTCGCAGGGCAATTGACCGGGGTTGAAGGTTATGTCGAAAGCGCGGCAAGCGGCTATGCCGCAGGCCTTAATATGGCAAGATACCTTATGGAGCTTCCTCAAATCGACTTTACGAGAAAGACCGCTATCGGGTCGCTTGCACACTATGTAAGCGAATATAACGGGGGCTCTTTTCAACCGATGAATATCTGTTACGGCATCATGGAAAGGCTTGATAACGCTCCGAGGGAAAAGTTTAGGAGATTTATTGCGTTATCCGAACGTGCTTTGACTTGTATTGATGAGATAATTAAAGAATATAATCTGAAATAATTGAATGGAGAAATTGATATGGAATTGAAAGGGACAACCATTCTGGGTGTAAGAAAAGACGGCAAGTGTGCAATCGCCGGCGACGGTCAGGTTACACTCGGCGAAAATACTATAATGAAGCATTCTGCAAAAAAAGTACGCAGGATCTACAATGACAGCGTTGTTATCGGTTTTGCCGGTTCTGTTGCGGATGCTTTTACGTTAAGTGAGAGATTTGAAGCAAAGCTTCAAAAGCACGGCGGCAGCCTAAAGCGTGCAGCAGTTGATCTCGCTATGGATTGGAGAAACGATAAAGTGATGCGGAAGCTCGAAGCTCTTTTGATCTGCGCAGATAAAGACGATCTCCTGATAGTATCCGGAACCGGGGAAGTGATAATCCCCGATGACGATATCGCAGCAATAGGAAGCGGAGGAATGTATGCTTTAGCGGCAGCAAGAGCATTAAAGGAAAATACCGATCTTTCCGCAAAGGAAATCGCCCGCAAAGGTCTTGAAATCGCATCGGGCATTTGCGTTTTCACGAATACAAACATAACCGTTGAGGAAGTATAATAATGCTAACACCAAAACAGACAGTAGAAGCGCTCAATAAATACATTGTAGGCCAGGATGAAGCGAAAAAGACTGTAGCTATCGCACTCCGCAACAGATACAGGCGCAGCCGACTTCCTGAAGAAATCCGCGAAGAGATCGTTCCTAAGAACATAATCATGATCGGACCGACCGGCGTCGGCAAAACCGAGATAGCAAGAAGACTTGCAAAGCTCGTAGATGCTCCTTTCGTAAAGGTCGAAGCGACCAAATTTACCGAAGTCGGATATGTCGGGCGTGATGTTGATTCAATGATACGCGATATCGTCGAAGTATCAATTCGCCTCGTAAAGAAAAAATGGGAGGCCAAGGTCAAAGTTGCTGCGGAAGCAGCAGCAGAACAGCGTATTGTCGAGCTCCTTCTAAAGGATAAAAAAGACAAAAAACCGAAAAGTGACGGAAACGGCATAGAGATGCTTCAAAAGCTCTTTGGAAATTTTGAGCAGAACGATAAGACTGATGTCGTTAGTGCCGAAGACGCATCGGCAGCGGAGGAGAAACGGTCGAAACGTGCAAAACTGCTTGATGAGCTCAGATCCGGTATGCACGAAAATGATATTATTGAGGTTGACGTTGCAGAGACCAATCAGGGCAGCGATTCAATGCTGGCTATGGGAATTGACATCAATCTTGGTGAGATGTTCGGGGGAATGCTTCCCCGTAAGACCAAAAAACGTAAGGTCACCGTTTCCGAGGGTAGACGAATTCTTGTTTCTGAGGAGAGCGATAAGCTTATTGATATGGATGAAGTTATCCGTGAGGCAATTGACAAAGCAGAGCAGAGCGGAATTGTTTTTATCGACGAGATAGACAAGATTGCTTCAAACGGCGGACATAACGGCCCCGATGTCTCAAGAGAGGGCGTTCAGCGCGATATTCTTCCCATAGTTGAAGGCTGCACAGTATCGACAAAGTACGGACCTGTCAGAACAAACTACATGCTTTTCATCGCGGCAGGAGCTTTCCATGTGTCAAAGGTCGATGATCTTATCCCCGAACTTCAAGGGCGTTTTCCTATAAGAGTTGAGCTCAATCCTCTTACATTGGAGGATTATGAGCGAATACTGACAAAACCCGAAAATGCGATATTGAAGCAATATACTGCAATGCTTGAAACGGATAATCTGCATCTGATTTTTGAAGATGAGGCATTGCATGCAATAGCGCAATATGCTTACTATGCAAATGAAAACAGCGAAAACATCGGTGCGAGAAGATTGCACACGATTGTTGAAAACCTTCTTGAGGATATCTCCTTTAACGCTACCGGTGATCATCCTATGATAGATGTCGTTATAGATGAAAAATATGTGAAGGATCATCTGAAGCAAAAAGGCGATAAAAATGTAGAGAGGTATATTATCTGAAACGGTATTCTCGGTTGGCGAATAAACAGAAAGGAGGGCAAGCAATGATGAATAAGAATTATTACAAACGAATGCTTACATTTATTCTGTTGGCTTCTTTATCGTTTACTGCGGCTATCGGCTGTTCAGCGAACGATAAAACAAGTCAATTCAGCTATTCGAATCCTAAGGATACTATATATACGCCTGAAATAAGTCCTACAGCAGAGATAGATGCTGAATCAACACTTGCTCCTAAAGTAACACCAACCCCGGCTTCTACAAGCAAAGTGAGTATCACTCCGCTGATCGAGAATACGCCCACTGCTGAACCGACCGCTTCTCCGGATGAGGATGATGAAAGCAAGAAAATAATCAATGTTTATGTTACGCCTTATGATTCCGAAGATGCTCATAATTTTGCTAATCCTAATATGATTATGAGCCCGGTCGATTCAACGCCTGTACCTACCGAAGAACCAATGAAGGAGGTCTATTACGTTGCAGGCTATGTCAATGCGAATTTTGTTAACCTAAGACAAGAGCCTTCTACCGATTCCAATGTGATAAAGGTATTCAAATTCGGGACTCCTCTGTATGTCACTGCAAAGAATGATGAATGGTTCAAGGTAGAGATTGATGGCTTCGATGGCTACATGGCAAGGGACTATATCAAGCTCGGAGAATATGTTACTCCGACTCCGGTACCGACTCCGACTCCCAAGCCGACCTATTCGATGTATAAGGTGCATGAAGGACAGTTCACTGAAAGCGAGATACGTCTTGTCGCGGCACTAATTCATTGCGAAGGTCCCGGAAGCTCACAGCTTGGGTATCGTGCACTTGCAAGCATTGTGCTCAACAGGGTCATGAATTCGTCCAGATGGTTCCCGGATACTGTTGAAGAAGTTATTTTTCAACCGGGGCAGTTCGCAGGATACACAAGAGAATTTCTTGATTCGGTAACTCCGAATTCATCCGCACTTGCGGCGGCAAGATACGTTTTCGGAACCCACGGAGCTACACTTCCGAAGAAAGTCCTGTTTTATAGGGCAGCGTCACAAGGATATTATTGGACCCACTATACGAAGTTTTACGCGAAAATAGAGGGCAATAACTACTATTTCGGGCTCTATTACTATTAAGCATCAATCAAGCTTAGGTTGAAACGAGGATACCGCATTTCATTTCAGGAATGTGGTATTTTTGTTTAACAGCAAATTGCTTGTGATACATAGATTGAGCCATTTGGAACATATTTTGTTTCAGATACGTTCAAACAGCAAATTGACGCTTGAAATTTGAGAAAGATTTGATAGAATATTACTATGTTCAATATTGTTTTAGTAGAACCGGAGATTCCCCAGAATACGGGAAACATATCGAGAACTTGTGCGGTTACGGGATGTAAACTGCATTTAGTTCGTCCGCTTGGGTTTTCTTTGGATGACAGGCATCTTAAACGCGCAGGCCTTGATTACTGGGACGAGCTGTCGATATTTTATTATGACAGCTTCGAAGAGTTGGAATCTAAATTCCCGGATGCATCTTTTCATCTGTTCACGACACATGCCGAGAAGAATTACACGGATGCAGTGTACAATGAAGATGATTTTCTGGTGTTTGGGAAGGAAACGGCAGGCCTCGGCAATGCCATAATTTCGAGAAGATGGAATGATTGCGTAAGGATTCCGATGAGAGAGAATCTGCGCTCACTCAATCTTTCGAATTCGGTTGCCATTGCCGTGTATGAAGCACTCAGACAGAATAATTTTACGGGATTGAAGTAGAATTTGCGAGGTAAAATGAACACTTTAGACAAAATACTTGATAATGGAATAATCGCGATATCAAGAGGATTCTACGAAGAAAAGCTGATGAAAGCGGTTTCCCGGCTTATAAAAGGCGGCATCAAGGCTTTCGAAGTCACCTTTGAGCAGGGCGGGGATGATCTGCGCACGGCCGAGGCAATCACAATGCTCAAGTCAGCGTTTGGCAATGAATGTGCTATCGGAGCCGGAACCGTTCTTACAAAATCACAGCTTGAACTTGCTCATTCCGCTGGCGCCGAATACATTATTTCTCCGAATACAGACATAGGTATTATAAGAGGGACAAAGGAACTCGGTCTCGTTTCAATACCGGGGGCTATGACGCCTACCGAGATTGTAACTGCAGTCGGTGCCGGAGCAGATGCAGTGAAGCTCTTTCCTGCCGGAAGCCTCGGTATTGATTATTTTAAGGCTGTTCGCGCTCCGCTTCCCGGAATAAAGCTATTTGCAGTTGCAGGTGTAAACCTCAGCAATATTGCCGATTTTAAGCGTGCAGGTGCATGCGGATTCGGTATCAGTTCGAGCCTTTTTAATCGCAAACTCATTGACGAAGGGAAGTTCGATGATCTTGAGTATATTGCGCGTGCCTTCTTGGAACAAATAGGGTTTTAGTTTCATATAGTTTATAGATGCTTTGAAGAAAAGATTCGCCTATCCTGAGTGCGGTCATTTCTTCTTATGCTGATTGGATTGAATATTATGATTGAAAAAGAAAATAACCAAAAGAATAACGAACCCAATGTAAAGAAAAGGAATCCGTGGTTATTTGCAGCTGCAATTGCATTGTTTCTTGTTTTGGCGTTTTTTGCATACAAGAACGGATTTTTTGACGACCTTATCAATGAGCCTGACTACGGTATCGGAGACGGGAATCTCTACATGTACACAATTGATGTCGGTCAGGGTGACTGCATCCTGCTTGTGTCTCCGAACGGAAAAACAATGCTTGTTGATGTAGGTGAAAGCAGCAGCTATACGGCTGTCAGCGATTTCCTTCACGACAGGGGCATTGAAGGATTGGATATTGTTGTCGGTTCACATCCGCATTCCGATCATGTCGGAGCAATGGGGAAGCTGCTGAATGAATTCGGAGCCGACCTTCTGCTGCTTCCCGAAGTGGACAACAGAACGAATAATGCTCTGATTTCTATTGCCGATGGATTGAACATTGATTGGGAATACGTTTGGAACAACAGTGAAATTGATTGGGACAGAGACTGTACTGTTACTGTGCTCGCTCCGGTATGTGGTGCAAGCTATTCAGAATCGGATATGAATGAATGGAGCATCATATTGCGGGTTGAATACGGAGAGAATGCAATTATCCTGACGGGCGATGCAGAGGTGCACAGCGAGCAGCTTGCTATGTTTGCAAATGATTCCGAGCTGTTTGAAGCCGATGTCCTGAAGATCGGACACCATGGCTCCAGCTCTTCTACGGGCGATAGCTTTCTTGAGGCTGTGAGTCCGGAGTATGCTATCATGTCTCTCGGCAAGGATAACAGATACGGTCATCCGCATTGGGAAACGATCGAGAAGCTGGATAATGCAAACATTACCTATTTCCGAACCGATGAATGCGGTACTATTGTTGCTGTTTTGACAGGGAGCACTTGCACAGTGCATCCGTTTGGCGGCGACTGATATCATAGAGAGGATGCAAGTTGGAAAACGGACTCGGAAGAAGGATTAACAGAATACTCGGAGGAATGCAGAGCAAAAACGTCAGAATAGTTTGTCTGATTATTTCCGTTATTTTTGTTATCCTGATGTTCCTTCCATGGCTGCATCTGAAAATTGAGATTGCGGATGCATCAAGCACATATTCCGTAGAATGTCGATTCTCAATGTTCGAAATAAAACGTACCTGCCTGAAAGTTATTGATTCACTTGCCGGTTCTTTTGAGCTCTTCGGCATGAGTGCGGAGAGCATACTTGAATTTGTCCCATTAGTGAAGCTTATTGCTGTTTTTATCGAGCTAATCCATGCGCTGATTGCATTTTTTGTGTTTTTGTTTGGTGTCGGAGGCTTTTTTAGTATCCGAGTTCGCTCGATGTTCTTAAAGCCTTGCGGCACTGCTTTGCTCATCGAAACATATTCAGTTGCAGTTATCGGAATTTTTGTCGGTCTTTATCTTCGCGATATGATGAGGTATATAAATTCAGATCTTTCATTTTCATTGTCGATAGTGTTTGGAACTGAAATCTGGCTGATAATTGAGCTGCTTTTATCTGCCGCATTCGTCTTGTGGCTTGTTCCGATAATGAATAGCGGGGGGCGATAACATCAAATCAATAAATTCGGAAATTCATTCACGGCAGTTGTCCGTGTTTTTTTGTTCCTGAATATCAATTTCATTCACTGCATACCATACAAACAAAGTCACAAAGAAGGGCGATTAGAATACAGTGGAACAGCAAAGTACAAAAAAGCATGCCGGAAATAAAAAGAGAAAACGGGGAATTGGCGTTTATACGTTTGCGGTGCTATGGCTTTTGATCACATTCGGAACGATTGCAGCGATGTATAAACAAAATTCATTCATCATTAACAAACCGCGCAGCATTGAATTGGTCTATGAAAGCGAAGATCCCAATGATTCTGCTTATACCGATGATAAGAAACATATCACCATTGGAAAGTTCGATAAGCTGTATGGGTCCGAACTGGATGATGCAGAGACGCTTCCGGATGATGCTTATATTCCGCTAAGGGCGCTTTGTGAAATAATCAAAAACGGAAGCCCGGAAGAGCTAAGAAAGGCATTCCATCCCGTATTTGTTGAATCGCTGCTCAATAAATATTCTGCACTGATAAAGCTGCTTGGCGGAGAAAGAGCAGCAATAAAATCGATAATAGATGTACGCCTTGCACCAATATCCTCTGATATAGGAGATATAGCAAAGCTAAGCTTTAATGTTGATGATTTCAGTGAATATAGTGATGCAAAGGTTGATGAAATGAATCAGACCTTTTCATCCAACGGGCTGTCAATTTCTGCTGACGGGGCTTACTGCATAACTGCAAAGGTCACATTTGAGAGTGATTGCGGCTCTCGGTACGAAGATATAAGTATTGTGATTTTTTCAGAAGAAAATGTGTGGTATATAGACCCGTATTGCTTAGGCTTGGAGTTTTAGTCATGTATGAATATAAAATCGGACCGCAGCATTCGGGCGTGTTCATATGACGGTAAAAGAGGCAAAAGGCGTGACGAAAGCGGTCACGCCTTTATTTTAAGAAGATAGCAGCTTTAGCGGCACAAGGGTTGTGGCCCCTTGTTCGGAACGCAGCGCCACTGTGAACACCAAGGACATTCAGGTTTCCGAAGTGTTCAGCGTCATAGAGCACACATACTGGAATTACCTGTATAGAAGTACACCCTTCAATCTATTTGACAAACTGGAATTTATGGGCGCAAAACAAATACTTGATTGGGGTACCCAAATTCTTCTGTCAATTCGCCTTCCTGAAATCCAAATTTTCTGTACAGTGCCCTTGGTGCTATCCCTTTTTCATCATTTTCACGAAACGTTGACACCGTGATTTCCCGGCTTCCGTCCAATTCATCCAGCGCTTTTCTCAAAAGGATCGAAGCAAGACCCTGCTTTCGATGCTCAGGATCCACAGCCAAACAACATATCATGTTCTTGTTGCGCGAAAAAAGAAGAACACCAATGATTGTTCCCTGGCTTTTGACGCATAATGCCTGTTTTTTGTTCATGAACTTCAGTACGGTCTGTTCATGCTCATCTATACACGCTTCCGTTTCAAGGCCCGGAAAATTCCAACTGACCTTTCTAACAAGCTGCATCCACGAATTAATACAGGAACTTTCCCCAAACACTGCTTCCATCTCATCCAACTCCAAAATTTCGATTTGTAGGTTTGTTAAATTCCATATTCCAACACAGCGGGATTATACACGAGAACAGCCACAGCAGGGCAATCTGCTATGGCTGTTAACTGACTTATGAACACCCGGCATTCGCTGTGGTCCATATAAAATCAATTTGTTATTTTGAGGATGTGGTGGTGGAGGTCAAACCAAGCTGAGTTTCAAGGTAAGTGAGGTAGCGCTCATTGAACTTGATTTTGGTTTCCGACTGCCATTTCTTAAGATTCTCGTTGTAATGCTCTTCAAGAACGGAGTTGGTACGGTATTCCTTAATCTTGACCCACTCGGGATCGTCATGACCCTCGGTATTGATGGTAACATGGCCGGGAGTAAGGTCGCCGGACTTCACAATGAAGTGTATGCCGTAGGTGGTTTCAACGGAAACAACAGTAACATCATTTCCGTCGGCATCTTTAACGGTGAAATAACCTACGGTGTACTTAGGTTCATCCTCGTCATCATCACCGGTTTCATCGGGATCTTCGGTCTCGTT
>SAMEA3663260__coassemble_146_pt1 | contig 20997 bp, 14 predicted proteins | sample SAMEA3663260__metabat2_high_PE_019 | metagenome-assembled genome bin SAMEA3663260 (sample SAMEA3663260) | pig gut metagenome | biome: pig gut; feature: pig-associated habitat; material: faeces | place: China | collected 2013
CCGTAGATCTCCTGCATATCTCTGTCATCAACGGGAAGCATCTGACCATAAAACCCGGATTCAATCAGCTTATTATAAACATCGGAAATATTGACTTCCTTCACGCTGTCGGCATTCCCGTCAGGTGTTGCGTTTGCGTCATCGGTTTTGGGTATATCCTGTTCGCCGCCGCAAGCAGGAAGCACTAAAGCCATAGCGGTAAAAAGAATAAAAAGGATTGCAATTGTTTTTTTCATATCAGCTATCTCCTAAATAATAATCAATGAAAAATCGGATGAGGGCAGCCAACTATCTCCCTTGCGGCAACGGAGCGCAAAATGTCAGCCCAAACATCGTATGCAGCATAGGTCTGGTGAACGAAGTTATCGCTGCTGTACTGCGCAGGCACGAAGCCTTCCTCATCAATGAGATGGCTCGCTATGTTTACAAAAGGTATACCGAAATCATTGCAAACCTCCGCTATTCCCCTATTAAGAAGAAGCAGATTTGCATTTGTCAGCTTTGAGCCCTTTGCGTCACCGTCTCTTGTGAGATACATTGCGCTTATGATATAGAGATCGATATTGGGATTCTTTGCATAGATCCTGTTCAGCAGTTCACGACAGTTATTGATCGTGCCGTCAACTCCGTAGATTGAAATATCATTAACTCCGAAGCAGATGAAAGCCTTATTTGCCCCGATCATCTGCAGCGCATCCTCGATAAGGTGCTGTTCACCGCCGTAAATAGGATGAATACTATTCTCGCTTACGGGTTCGAGAGCATGACCGTAACCATAGCTGCCGGCACAGAAGAATCTGGTTTTGCCGAAGAATTCACTGTTGCTTTGAAGCATCAAAGAATTATACTGCTTCCATCCGACAATTATTGAGTCGCCGACAAAGACGCAATCCGAAAACCATTCTTCGCATTCGCTTTTGGATACTCCATAGAGTTCAGTGGGCATGGTAAATCTTGTAGGAAGCCCGTTTGTTTCAATCTCCATCGAATCCCCGGAGGCCGGGGGCTCGGTAACAGAAGGGCTTTCTGTCGGCTGCGCATCCGGAGTAGGGGTTGCGGTACCGGGTAAATCCGTAGCAGATTCATTAGGTGTGGGTTCTAAGGTAGGTTCTTCGGAAGGTACGTCAGTCGGCGCATCAGTTTCACCTGATTCAGAAGTCGGTGAAAGCGTGACCGGTTCCGGAGTAGTATCATTGGGAGTCTGAACACCACAGCCAAAGCAAAAGCTTATGAGCAGAAGCAAAGCAATTGTTATTATATAAAAACGGTTTTTCTTCATATTTTTCAATTTCCTTTAAATCTAGAAGTAATAATCAAAATCTGCCTGCACCTCGCACAAGCTTGACGATTATACCACATATGGAATATCATGTCAAACAGACTAATGTGTCATTTTTGTTAACATGATATTTATCAAATATAGTATTGTCATCGCATCGGTAACTTTATCATAGAATTACCGTCATCTTTTCATCCGTGCCTATGTATATTATGATGGCACGATTACGGGAAGAATTCCACATCGTCCAAATATTGTGTGTTGTTCTTTTGTATGTTTGCCTGTATAATACAAAAAACAACAAATGATGCTGTCACAACTCTTGTTGACAGAAATGAGGTATTGCTTTGAATAAGAATTATTATGAGGGTATCCCGGTTGTTCCGCTCCGTGGACTCGTGGTATTCCCCTACACATATGTCAGCTTTGATGTGGGCCGCGATATGAGCGTTGCTGCGATTGAAGCTGCATCAAATAACGGAGGCACCATATTCCTTGTTGCTCAAAAAGACCAGAAGCTGAGTGAAATCACAAAGGACAACCTTTTCTCCACCGGCTGTGTATGCAGGATTAAGAATATCGTTAAGCTTCCCGGAGAAACCATACAGGTCACCGTCTGCGGTCTGTTCCGTGCAGTCGTTGACGGTTTTTCTCAGGAGGAACCGTTCTTTGCCGCTAATGTCATTGCTTACGACGATGAAAAGATGAATTCGGATGAAGCGGAAGCAATGAGACCGATTATCTCCAAGAAATTCCGTGAATATCTTAAAGCGGCAGCGAGACCGGGGATGGCGGAGGCTTTTAATGCTATTGAAAAGACCATAGAATCCTATGCATATCTTTTCAGAATCGCAAATATTGCGCTGCTGAAATTTGAAGAGCGTCAGCAGTTCATCGAACAGGATGAATATATCTCGCGCTGCATGATGCTCCTCAATATTATCGAGCGCGAGCTGGATCTTGCCAATCTCAGCAAACGTATTGAACAGAGCGTCAAGGAACAGGTTGATAAGAATCAGAAGGACTATATTCTCCGAGAGCAGATTCGTGCCATCCGGAAAGAACTCGGTGAAACCGAGCAGCAGGAAGCCGATGAATTCCGAAGCAGGCTGTCTTCAAGGGATTTTCCGCCCGAGATTAAAGCAAAACTGGAAAAAGAAATCGAAAGATTTGCCATGCTCCCTCCCGGTTCGCATGAAATGCCTTCGATGCGCACATATATCGACTGTCTTCTCGATCTTCCTTATACCGAGGAGAGCGAAGACAATCTTGATATAGTAAACGCAAGAGCTATCCTTGATGCCGACCATTACGGCCTTGAGAAGGTTAAGGACAGAATCATCGAGTATCTTGCCGTTGCAAAGCTCACCGGAAAAGTAAACGGGCAGATTATCTGCTTTGTCGGGCCTCCCGGCGTCGGCAAAACATCCATAACAGCGTCTATTGCTAAAGCGATAGGCCGAAAATTTGTCAGAATGAGCCTTGGGGGAATTCATGACGAAGCCGAGATCCGCGGACACCGCAGGACATATATCGGTGCGATGCCTGGGCGCATTATTTCCGCTATGCGTCAGGCAGGAACCGTCAACCCGGTTCTTCTATTTGATGAAATAGATAAACTTAGCAAGGATTACAACGGTGATCCCGCGTCAGCAATTCTTGAAGTCCTTGACGGAGCGCAGAACTTTGCGTTCAGAGATAATTTCCTTGAGATGCCGTACGATCTTTCTAAGGTCATGTTTATAACCACTGCAAACGATTTATCAGGTATCCCCCGTCCCCTGCTCGACAGGATGGAGGTCATAGAGGTTCCCGGCTATCTGGCTACCGAAAAGGTGCAGATAGCTTCCAGGCACCTTATTCCTGCAGAGCTTGAAAAGCACGGTCTCAAGAAAAGCATGCTCACGATTCCGGAAGATGTCATTGAAGAAATGATCAGCCTGTATACGCGCGAAGCAGGCGTGCGTAATCTTGACAGAACAATTGCTTCGGTTTGCAGAAAAGCAGCCTGCGATATCAGCAGCGGAAGGAAGCGAATTAAGCTCAGCAAGGCAAAACTGCGTGAATACCTTGGTACTCCGAAGTATTCAGATGATGAGATAGATAAAGAGCCTGAAGTCGGCCTGGTGAACGGGCTTGCCTGGACAAGCGTCGGAGGTACAACTCTTGAAGTCGAGGTTGCAGCCCTTAAGGGAACAGGACAGCTTCAGCTTACAGGTCAGCTCGGAAGCGTCATGCAGGAAAGCGCAAAAGCGGCAATAACCTGCATCCGTTCAATGAGCGAGCAGCTTTCGCTGCCTGATGATTTTTATCAAAAGACCGATCTTCACATTCACGTTCCCGAGGGTGCGGTACCAAAGGACGGACCGTCGGCAGGTATTGCAATACTGACCGCAGTTGCGAGCGCTCTCACCGGAATCCCTGTCAAAGCAGGTATTGCAATGACCGGAGAAATAACCCTCAGGGGCAATGTACTTCCTATCGGCGGTTTACGGGAAAAGCTCCTCGCGGCTGTCAGAGCAGGAATATCAACCGTTATACTGCCCGAAAAAAACCGTGCAAGTCTATCGGATGTTCCTGAGAGCATTACCGATAAGCTTAACATAATCTTTGTCAGCCGATCGAACGAAGTATTATCCAATGCTCTCATGCGCTCGTCCGACACAAAGCCTGTGCTCCTTCAGCACGAAAGTCCCCATATGGGTGTTCCTGCATAATTTGTAAATTCGGCAAAGCCAATTATCAGGCTTTGCCGAATTTATTATAAGCCCTGCGGCTTGTATTATTTTGCTTTCCTCCCACATATAGATTGGTAAATCAAAACCCAATCTACAAAGGAGCTATGGAATATGGAATACAGGAAAAGAAAAAAACGCAGGCGCAGGAATTCATCATCGGTAAGGAACGGGTACTATACTTCTCATAGTCAAAGCCGAGGCGAATCCTCCGGAATCTGGGGCATCATTCTTGTATTATTGATCTGTGCCGGGCTTGTTTATGTGCTGCTTGCAACGCCTGTCGGAACATGGCTGATCTCCAATATATTTACAGCGAAAACGCCCTCGGATCTGACTACTCCGCCGCCGATATTAAGCGCAGAGCCTTCTATTGATCCTACGGGTGATCCAAAGATAACAAAAACCATTAAATTAAATACAATAGATGCATACGCGCTGCAGATGGGCGTATACAGCAAGGCAGAAACCGCAAGCGGAATGATTGCATCGCTTCAGTCACTCGGAGCTGCAGGTTTTGCACTTGAAACTCCGGAAGGCGTCCGTATTCTGGCTTCATGCTACAGCACGGAAGCCGCAGCAAAAAGCGTTTGTGAAAGGCTGCGCAATCAAGGCTACGAATGCATAATATATACAATACATATGGATGGAGCTGACGCAGATGTTACATGTTCCAATGAAGTAATGTCACGCATTGAGAGCGCTGTTGATTACGCTTTTGAGCTTATTACCGAACTGAATGAAGAGGTGCTGAATTTTGATTTAGAAGAAAGGAGTACCGATTACGGTGTGATAATCGGTACGGAGTTTCTGAATAACATTAAATCCATAAGAAACTCGCTGAAAGGAATCAATGACGGATCAGGTCTCATTCAGCTTCTTGACAGCTACTACTTGAATCTCGAAAGCTATTTAACAACGTATTGCTCGGCAAATACCGATAATAGGGTCGAATTCAGCGGAAAGCTCAAGTACCTGCAGATAAACGCAATCGTAAATTACATGGATTTTCTTAATAGAGTAAACGGTCTTGCCTGACAATGAAATTACATCCATCGAATAAACACCGATGGATGTAATCATTTATATACCGTATTTATTTGACTTTATCAAATCAATAGCCTGCTGCCGAACCGATTCAGGTTCAAGTATTTCTATTTCGGACAAATACTGCATAGTCCAATAAAGAACGCCGCGCGGAACGGCACGTATTCTCGCTTCGAAATGTTCATCGTCAATTTTCCGTATTTTAGGTTCAAGGCCGAATCGGTCGATTACTCCCCCGATAACAGAATTGCTGCATTTCAATACAATGTTTTCTTCTTTTCCCGAGAAGGCATAGACCATTCTTTTGGACGAAGCGATGTCCTGCTTTACGGATTTGCTATCGACTTTAACGGGAAGCACATTTATATCGTTCATCCTGTCAATACGATAATAGCTCAGACCTTCTTTTCCGTCCTTTACGCATATCAGATAGTAGTTCCCGTTTTCACAAATCATTCCGAACGGGCTGACGATATACCTGTCAAGCCTCCGAGGATGAAGCTTCTTATCAAGACCGTATTGCAGATAAACGAATGATACCTTATACTTCTTTCCGATAGCCTCATCGAGCGCGGAAATATTCCGGAATACTGCGGAATTATCCGTCTTGCGCTCGTATGAAACAGCGGTCAGATGCCTGAAATTTGTGCGTTCATGTTCGCTTAGCAGGAGCTGGAGCTTACCGACAAGCTCGGCAGTTTGCTTATTCGGCACAGAGTAAAGCGAATACAAAGCATCGCTTAAAAGCCTGACATCCGCAGGACTCAGAAGCCTTGACTTCAGGTAATAACCCTTTCCGTTTTCATCATATGCGCTTATATCGTAACCTAAGTCTTTGAGCGTGTCAACCGAGCTGTAAACGGTACGCCTATCTATTTTCATATCGTATTCTTCAGCGAAACAGTCAATAATATTTCGCATGGAAAGGATATGATTCTCGTCCGAATGCTCGAACAAAATCCTGTATAAGCATATTGTATTGGCTCTGTCGGTTAACATGGTGACCTCCGCGGAAATTATCCAAGAATTGCTATCGCATCCCTCAAATATTTTACTTTATGCAGCTTTATTCCCTTAATAGAGTTCAATGAAGAAGAATACGGGACAACTGCTTCGGTATAGCCGAGACGAATACACTCCTGAATACGGTTCAGCATCCTGTCCGCCGGACGTATTTCGCCTGTAAGGCTTATTTCTCCGATTGCAATGCAGCCATCCGGCAGCATCTTTCCGAGTACGGAACCGGCAACTGCCAACGCAAGCGCGAGATCCGCTCCACGGTCATCCAGCCTTATGCCTCCGACGGCATTTGTATAGACATCTTTATCACTGACCCTGATACCCGCCCTGCGTTCGAGCACGGCAAGCAAAAGGATAAGCCGGCTCGTATCCATGCCTGTCGCAATGCGCCTTGCGTTAGCAAAGGCAGAAGTTATCAGAAGAGACTGAACTTCAACAGGTATCGGGCGGTTTCCTTCCATAATACAGGTGACAGCACAGCCCTCGTCATTTCCTCCCGAAACAAAAAGAGCAGCAGTATTGTCCGCTTCCTTCATTCCCGTCTGCTGCATTTCAAAAATGCCTATCTCATTTGTCGAGCCGAACCTGTTTTTAACAGCACGAAGAAGCCTTAATGAATCATGGCGATCGCCTTCGAAATACAGTACCGTATCAACCATATGTTCAAGCATACGAGGGCCGGCAATAGCGCCTTCTTTTGTGACATGCCCGACGATGAATACAGCGCAGCCCTTCTGCTTTGCGATACGAGTAAGTGCCGTGGTCGCGCTGCGGATCTGAGTGATACTGCCTGAAGCATTGTTTAGCTCCGCGCTAACCATGGTCTGAATTGAGTCAACAATCAAAAACTTAGGACTGACCCTTTCGACTTCGGATTCGATGCTTTCAATGCTTGTTTCCGTTAAAATCAACAGGTCTTCGCTGATGCAGCAGCGTTTTGCGCGTATCTTTAGCTGCGCACGGGATTCTTCGCCGGAAACATAGAGCGCAGTGCCCTTGGAATTCAGGCTGCTTGCCGCCTGCATAAGGAGCGTACTCTTGCCGATACCGGGGTCGCCTCCGATGAGAATTGTCGAACCGGTAACGACACCGCCGCCGAGCACACGGTCGAGCTCACCTATACCCGTAGGAATTCGGACGGTCTCTTTTTCATCAATATTCTTTATTGCTTCGGCATGAGCTCCGTTTGAACTGATTATGGACTTAACCGCAGCAGGCGCGTCGTTCACCTCAACAAGCGTATTCCAGCTGCCGCATGACGGGCAGCAGCCCATCCACTTGACCGATTCGTATCCGCATTCGCCGCAGACAAATTTCTTTTTTTCTTTCATCGTTACGGGATCCTCGCCGAAGTTTAATTAAAACTCGGGAAGCGATGCGTATCTGATAACATCACGCTCGCGCGAAGTAACATCCATCCACATAATATAGCCGCCCGAAGTGCCGAGGAACTGTGTACTTTCGCGCTCGGGGGTTATTCGATAGATCTGACCGCTTGCGAAAATATAGACCCAAACGGCTTCATCCTTACCGTAGGCAATATAATCCTCGCTGATGCCGAATTCAACCACACCCGAATCAATAAGCATCGGTGCATCGACACCGTTGTAAATATAGAGCCCCGAATCCGAACTGTAATTGGCATTGATCCATGCATAGTAGGTGCCATTGTACTCCGGGTCATGCACATAAACATCGGGAAGCAATGAATTTATCGAACCGTTCTCAAGATCAATGTATTCAATTGCAGATGATACTCTGCCGCCCTCATGAGATATGTTATCATCATTGGCCCAGATAACTCTTCCGCCGAACATATACGGAGTGCTGGTGCCGTAATTGGACTTCGTGAATGCGGCAACGACTGTTGTTTCCTGTGAAGGGATATGGCAGACGAAGACCTTATCCTTAGAAGTCCCGGTACGTTCAACCCAAGTAAAATAATCGCCGTCAAGCCTAAACTCAGGCTGACCGAGATAAACGGTTTTTATAACCGTAGGAGTCATATTTCCGCTCTTCAGATCAACAACGCAAATATCTCCCCCACCATTTTGGGTATTTCCGTCAAGGTATATGAGCCAGCTTTCATTAAAGACAGGGTTCAGAAGCTGACCGTTTTTTGATTCAATATCAAGCTCTGTGACCTCGCCTGAAGCGATGTCATAGCTGATCAAAGCACACATTAAAGATTTACCGCCGATAATCTTGCCGGCGGAGCAAATAATCCTGCCGTCATAGCAATAAGGCGCTCCGAAGTATTTATAGTCGGAGTCCGAAGGCATGACCAGTTCCTTTTCGGCTGCTTCTCCGTCAAAAGACGCCATAGGATCGGGCGTGGCTGTCGGTTCCGGAGTTACAAAAGGCGTTGGAGAACAGACAAGAACATCTCCGGAATCGAAACCGAAAAGACCGGAATTGTGAAGCTTGTCAATATACTTAGCTGTGATTCCGTCAGGGGATATGGGTGTATCAATGCCGTTCTTTTCGAGCAGGACCATTACTGCGATTACGCACACGAATAATACCGCAGCGGCAAGCAAAATTCCGACTGCCGATACGATGATTTTAATGGTTGGATTCATTCCTCGTGAGCCGCCGTGATAGCTGCGCTTCGAAAAATATTTTTTGTTTTTTAATCTGTTGCTCATATCAGCATTATACCACACCGTTATCTGAAAGTCATATAGCAAAGCAACTTTTGTTCGCATGTTTTTGAAATATATTTTATAAAGTTCTCTTTTGTTAAGGCTTCCGAGTTTTAATACTATGCAGAAAATTAAATCCGTGCTATAATGATTGGGAAATTTGGGCAATTTATGATTTCCCTATCAGAAAGGATAAAATTTATGGCAACTCAAAAGAAGATTCCCAAGAGGAGTGAAGTTGAAAAGCAGTACACCTGGGCACTTGAAGATATGTTTGCTACCGATGAGCTTTGGGAGGAATCTTTCAACTCTTCCCGCGGTTATCTCGAAAAGCTGGCAGCATACGAGGGTCACCTCGGTGACAGTGCTGACACGCTCTATGGTTTTTGCGTGCTTTCAGATGAAGTTGATGTTGTACTCTCAAAGCTTGCCGAATATTGCATGCGCAAGGCTGATGAAGATACCGCGAACAGCTTTTATCAGGGCATGAAGGGCAGATTTATGTCGCTCTACATGCAGTTTGCAAGCGCAACCAGCTTCTCCACCCCGGAGATTCTTGCAATCTCGGATGAACAGCTCGCAGCTTTCATGGAAGAAAAGCCTGCTCTCAAGCTATATGATCGCATGTTCAAAAAAATGCGCAGCATGAAGGAACATGTTCTTTCCGATGCCGAGGAAAAGCTTCTTGCACTCTCCGGTGAAATCTGTGATGCTCCTTCGGAAACAGCGTCTGCATTCCGCAACGCCGACCTTCGCTTCCCCAGCATTACCGACAAAGATGGAAACATCCTTCAGGTCACTCAAGGCTCCTATGTTCCTTTGATGGAAAGTGCTGACAGAGATATTCGAAAGGCCGCATTTGATTCCCTTTACGGAACTTTCGACAGCTTTAAGAATACCAGCGCTGCCTTCCTCGACGGGCAGGTCAAATCCCTTATCTTCAATGCACGAGCACGCAAGTACAGCAGCACTCTTGAAGCTGCGCTTTCGCACACGGAGGTTCCTGTATCCGTATATCATAATCTCATTGATGCAGTCAACGGAAATCTCAAGTATTTGCATAAATATGTTGAGCTGCGCAAAAAGCTCCTCGGGCTTGATGAGCTGCATATGTATGACCTTTATACTCCGATAATTGCCGATGCCGATAAGGAGATTCCCTATGAGAAGGCAAAGGAGATAATCCTTGAAGGCCTTAAACCCCTCGGAGATGAATACATTGCTCTTCTAAAGGAGGGCTTTGACAACCGCTGGATCGATGTTTACGAAAACGAAGGCAAGCGCAGCGGTGCATATTCCGCAGGCGGAGATCCTCATCCCTATGTGCTTCTCAATCAGAAGGATACGCTTGACAGCATGTTCACCATCGCTCATGAGATGGGTCATTCCCTGCATACCTATTATTCCATCAAGAATCAGCCTGCTGCATACAGGAATTATGTGATTTTCGTTGCTGAAGTCGCTTCCACCTGCAACGAGGTACTGCTCGTTAAGCATCTTCTTGCCAACACTACCGACAAGAAGGAAAGAGCATACCTTATCAACCATTTCCTCGAGCAGTTCCGCGGCACCGTTTATCGTCAGACTATGTTTGCCGAGTTCGAGCTTTGGATGAACGAATATGCCGAGAAGGGCCAGACCCTCACCGCAGATGTAATGTGTGATGCGTACTATGAGCTGAATAAGAAGTATTTCGGTGACGGAATGGTAGTAGATAAGTACATAGCGCTTGAATGGGCAAGAATCCCCCATTTCTTCTATAACTTCTATGTATTCCAGTATGCTACCGGTTTCTCCGCAGCCGTTGCAATTGCCAACCGTATCCTTACCGAAGGTCAAAGTGCCGTTGATGATTACAAGAAGTTCCTGAGCAGCGGCTCCAGCACCGATCCCATCTCGCTGCTCAAGATCGCAGGTGTTGATATGACAACTGCTAAGCCCATCAACGATGCTCTCGAGCTGTTCAACGAGCTGATTGATGAGCTTGCTGAACTTGCCGAATAATTCACGGCTTTTTTCAAATCCCGAGATGAATGCATCCCGGGATTTGTTTTATTCTGCCGTTTTTCTTAACATTATTTGTATTGCTGACAGATTTAGTATCAGCCGCAAACCCTCTCCGATGATCATTGCCGCCAAATAGCCGTATATATGCAAGAACGGATTTGAGCACAGCAAATATATAAGAAGCATTTGAATTATTTCTCCGATCACTGCATGGGCAAGTATCTTATTCTGCATCATCATTCCGTTCATTATCATTACGGACGTGATCTGGTAATAGATTATCCCGTATTTCACCGTTAAAAGCAGAAATACCCCCTTAGCCGGAACAATCCCGAAGCAGAGCATGGATATTTTATTCAGAAACGGAAGCAAAGGTGCGTTTACCAGCACGACCATTGCTCCGGCTGCGATGAGACTTTTTTTTACGAGCCTGTGAAGCTTTGCGGATTCCCCTTTGCTCATGCTTTCTGATATTTTAGGAAGAATTACATTGTTTGCTGCTCCGACAAAGCACATCGGAATCGTTACGAGCGGCACTGCGATACCATTCATGGTTCCGATGGCTGCAAGAGCCATACTCCTTGTATACCCTGCGATTTCGAGCCTTCCGGGCAGCAGAAGCGATGCAACAGATTCAAATACAGTGCTGGCTATTGCAGTAAATGCGGCAGGAGCGAGAATCAGGAGGTACGTCCTTGAAGCGGATGGATCTTTCTTATGTTCAATTATGCTGTTGCCTCGTACATAGTTTTTCTTGTAAGACGTAAGCAGAATGCCTATGCTGAAGAATTCGCTCAGCACCATGCCTGCAATTATCAAAGTAACTGCTCTCGTGCTTTCGCCTGTTGAAAGGCTTTTTAGCAGGAGCAAAACTATTACGAGCCGTGCGCTCTGCTCGATTATTTCCGAAAGGGCTGTTGTCTTTGCTCTGTTTGTGCCGAGATGCAAGGATTTGAACAGGTTTTCAAATCCTGTCAAAAAAATGCAAAGAAGCACAAGCGCAATCGAGGTGCTTAGATTTATATCACCTATCAGATGAGCTGCTATACTTTTTCTCAGCAGTAAGACCGGTATAGCCATCGCAGCGTAGATGACGACGTATGTTTTTGCAGCAAGCCTGACTATTCTTCGTATCGCAGCCTCTCCCGATTGTGAAGCTCGTGCCGCAAGAGTTACAACAGCAACATTCATCCCTGAAATCGTTATCGACACCGCAATAGAATATATCTGCATAATAAGGGAGTTAAGCCCCATCGCTTCGGTTCCTGCAAGCTTGGTCAGCATCATGCGATAAAGGAAACCAATCGCCTGAAGCACCATATTAGACAGGGTAAGTATAAAGATATTGTGTTTTATTGCTGCATTCTCACCGGACATATTAGAGCATATGCCCGTGAGCGCCGAAAATGAAAAGGAGAGCCTTTTTCAGCTCTCCATTCATCCTATCTTCCTGGTTTATACACTTTATGCCGATGCCAGAAGGCTTCGTCCTTTGTTAGGACAAGAATATCAATATCGCCGCCGCAGGTTGCGGGCTTGAATTCAAACCTCTGCGCTTTTATCGTCAGATCTATGAGAAAATCAGCGAAATCAATAGCATCCTTCAGCGGCATTAAGGCATGATTTATTGCCATCGGTGGCTGCCCGTTTAGAAGCTTTGTTATTGCCGCCTGTTCCCCAGACCACATGGAAGCATAGCGCATTTTACCGTTTTCAACGTTATTGCGTTTTACCTCGCTGTTGACAGTATAAACAAAAGGTTCATCATCATCGTAGCCGCATACGAAGAAATTGACCTGAGGGAAGAATTTATATGCGTAATCATGGAGCTTGTTTGCTACCGTTGTTACGCTGTCATCCCTTGTGACCTCGTTTATCTCGAATGTCCTTATATAGTCCGATACGGTCTTTCCGTCAAGGACTCCGATTCCGCAAGCCGATATGCCGACCTTGACCTTGCTTAACAGCATGACCTTCTGCGAATTATCCGATTGGGTAAAAACCGACATCATCGGGGGCTGCCCGGGCTGATTAAGCCTGTTGATGAGCTTTGGTTCGTTGCTCTGTGGAACCCCACCGGGTCGAGCTGCATTGGGCGCAATGCCAACCGTTTGGCGGCTGTCCGCTGCCATAACAATGCCGTCAGGTACATAAACTGCGCAAATAACTGACATGATCTATTCCTCCTGTATTTTATTAAACCGTATTTAATCAATGATAACCGAGCCGATAAGGCCTGCGTCGTTTCCGAGCAAAGCACGTACAACTTTGGGCGGATTTGTTTTGAAAAAGCATTTATGCTGTGTCAGCTTTTCAACAGGCTTTATCAGAAAATCTCCTGCGTTGCTCACACCTCCGCCGATCGCAATGCACTCCGGATCGATGATATTTGTGTATGATGCCAAAGCATCCGAAAGATTATCTATGTATTGATTCCAAACACTGAGACATTCGCTGTCACCTGCTTTTGCCCCGTCTATCAGGGCCTTGCCGTCAATCTCGCTTCGAGCGAGCGAGTTAAGAAACCGATTTCCGTTTTCATAAAGACTAAGAGCCTGCCTATTCAGCCATGTTGCGGAACAGAGTGTCTCTATGCATCCCCTGCGGCCGCAGGTGCATAATTCTCCGTGAACGTCCATCTGAACATGACCTAATTCTACACCGTTGCCGTGTCCTCCGGGAAAAAGCTTTCCGTTTAAGATAATACCGCCGCCGATGCCCGTTCCGATAGTAATGAGCATGGAATCATGCATGCCCCTGAGTGAACCTATCTTGTATTCGGCAAGAGTGGCTGCATCGGCATCATTCATAAGCTGAACTTTCCTGCCCGTCTCATCCTCAACCATTTTCTTGAATGGGACATCATGAAAGCTGAGGTTATATGCATCTATAACCTTTTCCCTCGAAGCGTCAATGCTCCCGGGGATACATATACCAATGAGCTCGATCTCGGTTGTTTCAATGCCTGTTTCATCGCAAAGCCTATTACAAAGGGAAGCGATAAGCTTCGCAACTTCGTTTGCCTCCGTATGCGGAAAAGGTACGGAAGATTTTCTAATGATGTTAAGCTCATCATCAATCATTCCGAAAGCAATATTGGTTCCTCCGATATCAAATCCAATCCTATACATATCTATCACCGTCATTTCAGAATATAGTTATCAATAAACCATGCTACACCATCTTCATCGCAAGCAGGGATTATAACATTTGCGGCTTGCTTTACAGTTTCATTGGCATTTTCGACGGCTGCACCGAGTCCTGCCCATTCAATAAGCTCATAATCGAGGGTGTTATCGCCGATTGATGCCGTTTGTTCAATCGGGATGTTCAGTCCCTTCCTTATCAATTCAGCTGCAGAGCCCTTGTTTGCTCCAAGCTGATTGAATTCAATGAAACCTTTGGATGACTCCGAAACATGTACCCGTCCTTCAAAATGTTTTTTGAACATCGGCGCAAGTTCTTTTGCTCTTTCGGTTATTATAAGGGCTTTCGGAACATTTGACCAATGCATATTCCTTATCCTCGGTTCCACTCTATGCGGAAGATCGAGGGTTCTAACATATGCTTCGACAAACCCACATGTCTTTTCATAAATCACGCAGTCGTCCCGGTAGATATGTGCATGGACTCCGAGATCGGCGGCCATATCGAGAATCTCGTGGATATAGCAGTCCTCAAGCTCCGTTACGCAGATAGGCTTACCGGTTTTTGTATCGGTTATCACAGCTCCGCCGAAGTTAATCACATAGGTATCAAGCCCGAGCTGCTTAACTACCCTCTCCGTACCGGTATAGCTTCTGCCTGTTGCGAGCGTTACATACACTCCGGCAGCTCTCGCTCTTGCAATCGCCTCGGCGTTTCTTTGCGAAACAGGTCCGGCATTTGCAACAAGAGTATCGTCAATATCGGTTATCAGAAGTTTATAGTTCATTTATCATTTCCTTTCTGCGGCAACGGTTTATTCATCCGTGGTCTGATGAAAATAATCATAGACCGATTTCGCCGCAGCTGCATTCATTCCGTCCGCAGACTTAAGTTCGTCCATGTCCGCAGCTTTGATCGCATCAATGGTGAGAAATTTTTCGTACAAAGCACGCTTGCGTCTGTCGCCTATCCCTTTGATATTATCAAGAACCGAATACAGCGAATTCCTGGCGCGAAGATTCCTATGATAAGTTATCGCAAACCTATGCGCCTCATCCCTCACCCTTTGCAGAAGCTGAAGTACGGGGCTGCTCCTTGCAAGTATAACCGATTCTTTCTCATCGGGCAAGATGATCTCCTCATTTTTTTCTGCAAGACCGATACAGCTGATATAGGCTAATCCAAAATCATTCAGCACTTCAAGAGCGACATTCAGCTGACCTATTCCTCCGTCTACTATAAGAAGATCAGGAAGCTCGGCAAACTTTTCGTCTCCGTCAATGGTGCGCCGGAATCTTCTTGTAAGGTGCTCGCGCATTGCAAGATAATCGTCGCCGCCGGTATTCTGTTTAGTCCTAAACCTCCTGTATAGGGTCTTATCCGGTTTACCGTCGATGAATACCACCATTGAACCGACGGTATCCCTTCCCTGTATATGTGAGTTATCGAAGCATTCGATGCGATGCGGAAATACATCCATGCCGATAATCTGCATCAGCTCTGTAAGCGCGCCCTCGCTGCGTTCCCACTCCCTGTGGGTAAGCTCACGATGCCTTCCGATGGTTTCCTCGGCATTCATTCTTGCAAGCTGTCCCTGCTTGAGTTTTTCGCCTCGCCGCGGAACATGTATCTTTACCGCGTGTCCGCTCTGCTGCTGTAAAAGAAGTTCAATATTATCGACATCATCCGCTTCGTCCATAATGATGATCTCCTTAGGTATATTTGCCATACCGACATAGAATTGCAGAAGAAATTGCGATATTATCTCGGAAAAAGGTTCATCCCCGGCATTGATGCTGAAGCTCTCCGCACTGATTACATTTCCGGCTCGGACAAATAAACCGTAAACGACCGTTTCGAGTTCGTTCCTCGCAAGCGCAAATACATCATAGCTATTGTCGGACGCTGATGATGCGATCTGCTTTTCGGATATGCTCTGCATAGCCCTTATGCGGTCGCGGTATTGAGCGGCCTTTTCGAAATTCAGTTTTTCGGACTCAGCCATCATTTTTGCAGTCATGTCATCAATGTAAGTTTTGCAGTTTCCCTGAAATAACGCAGTGACCTGATCAAGAAGCAGCCTATACTCCTCGGGCGTCACCTTCCCAGTACAAGGAGCGCAGCATTTTCCGATATGATACATTAAGCAGGGGCGTTCTCCCCTTGCGATAGCTTTCCTTATATCCTTTTTACACTGCCTTATCGGGAAATGCTCACGAACAGCGGTTATTGATTCCCGAAGTGCAAAGCCGGAAAGATACGGCCCAAAGTATTTTGCTCCGTCTTTTTTATATTTTCGGACTATTTCCACACGCGGAAAGTCCTGTTTATAATCAATCCTGATATATGGAAAATGCTTGTCATCCTTCAGAAGTATGTTGTAATACGGTTTATTCTGCTTGATGAGGTTGCTTTCAAGATTCAGTGCCTCGGTCTCATTCCCAACGATAACAAAATCAAAATCATCAATATTTGAAACCATTGATGCGACCTTAGGAGGATGATTTTTAGATGACTGAAAATACTGACGAACTCTGTTTTTAAGGTTTATTGCTTTGCCGACATAGATGAGCTCACCTCGAGCATTGAACATCTTGTATACTCCGGGTTTATCCGGCAATAGCTTCAGTTTTGCTTCAATCTTTTCGTTCATCGTTTTTCTCCCGGTTAATCTGCAATCACATTATAAACTTTTTTTGAGAAAATGTGAACCGTTTTTTTGTTTTGATCGTTATATGGATGAAAGCTGCCAGTTTTTTTCAATATAAATTTCGGAGGTTAATATCATGAATCACAAATTTTTTGGATTCTCCCGTATTATTGCTGCAATCCTGGCAATATCCTGTCTTTTTGGTTGTTCCGGAGGCCATATTTCCACGCCTGAACCGTCAACCGGGAATACTCCCGATCCTCATTCCCACATACCATCGGGCGCGGAGTACATTTCCGTATCCGGAGGTAATGTCGGAAGCGACTATGTTGATTCCGTAAACAGCTTTGCTTCGCGTATGCTGCTTGAACTCGGCGATGGCTGGACGGGAGTAGTATCCCCTATATCCGTACAGCTTTCCATGCAGCTTTTAGCTAACGGGGCTTCACCCGAAGTTCAGGAGAAGATGCTCGCTGCGCTCGGATATAGCGGCAGCATGGAAGATATGAATTACAGCTCTATTGCGTTTATTCGGACTCTGTTAGCTGAATGGGACAAAGACTCCGCAAAATTCAGCATTGCAAATGCAGTCTATGCCGATAAAGATAAAGAGTTTATAGATTCCTTTGTGAAAAATGCCTATGATTTCTATGATGCCGACCTCGGGAGTATGGATTTTTCTGATGAAAAAAAGTCTGTCGATGCTATCAATGCATGGGTCAAGGAGAAGACTAACGGAATGATAGATGAAATTGTGGGCGAGCTTCCCTACGATACGCTCTCGGTTATTTTGAATGCTATCTACTTCAAGGCGCTTTGGAATGAAGCCTTCACAGCATACAAGAGCGCTTCCGAGTTTCACGGTCTGAACGGCGACAGCATGGTCACGATGCTTTTTAACGGCGCTAACTATCAATACGCTTCATTCTCCGAGGGTGAAATGCTTCTCATTCCGTATATGGGCGGAGAATACAGTATGGCGCTTGTACTGCCGGGCGAAAGCTATACACCCTCATCTGCCATGGCAGCACTTATCGGCAGATGGAATGAATGCGATTACCGCAACTGCAATGTGACTATGCCGAGCGTTGAGCTCAGCACCGATCTTGACATGATACCTATCCTATCAAATATGGGATTTAGTGATGCTTTAAATGCAGTCGATACATTTGACGGAATAATTGCCGGTGAAGAGCTTGCCGTCGGGTTGATCAGACATGCAGCAAAGCTCAAGGTCACCGAAAGGGGTACTGAAGCAGGTGCTGCCACCGTCATCGCGAATTACCCCACGGCCGCAGAACCCACTGACATCATTGATTTCACCTGTAACAGGCCCTATGCTATGGCAATAGTCAACAATGCTACCGGTGCAGTTATATTCGTTTCCTGCGTCAATGATCTGTAAATCCAAGTTTTCTACTGCCGCGAAGCGAGATGCATCGCGGCAGTTTGGTGTGTTTGTCTATGAATTTCAGTTATATTCCTGTGCAGCTATTGCGGAATAGTCTTATTTGCGTTATAATCTAAAATGAATTTTGATGTGCGTAATGCATCTTTCAATAAATAATAACGGAGGTGTAAGTTTGGAAAAGAAAACCCCCTCAAATACCAATAAAGCTGAAAGAAAAAAATCATCAAAGCATTGCATGAGTAAGCTCGAGCTCACATCATGGATTTTGGTTGCGGTTACTGTCGCAGCATTGGCCGGCACGATCTTTGCTGTACTGTTTCGGCACAAGATTGACACTTATATCGAGACCGAGGAAAAAACGATTGCTCATAATAACGAGCTTGCAATCCAGAGATACCTTGACAATAACAGTACCACCGTCAAAGATGACGGCAACGGCAATAAGATCATTACCGGCTATATCGACGGAGAAGGCTACAGCTATGTTGAAGACAATAAGACCTTTATAGAGGGCGTTTACCTCGACGGAGTTTCAATCGCCGGCTGTACATTTGACGATGTTGTCAACGTCTATTATGATACGTTGAATAAGACAAGAGACCGTGTTCTTTACACTGTTAAGGCGAATAATTCTACCTTCATTATCGACCCGACAAGTATTAGGCTCACTACCGATGTCGAGCAGGTTCTTATAGAGGCCTTCAAGGTCGGGCGTGAAAGTGATACCGACCTTAAAGCGAATTATGATCGAAGGCTTCAGATAGCTGACGAGCATATTTATTTCACCACCACTACAACTATTGATCTTGATTATCTTGCAGAATATATCGAGCATGTTGCCTCACGCCTTGACACCATGCCTACCGAGCCATATATCACTCTCCGCAATCTTGTCGGAGGAGGAAAGCCCGGAGTCGGTACAGGTGGATCTTCGGTTGACGTGAATTCATCTGAGATCATCTATTATACGCCCGAAAGCGGCGGTGAGCGCGTACCTATCGCACAGGTAATCTTCCACAACGGTGCTTCGGGTCTTCAGGTCGATCGTGAAGCTCTGATTTCGAGCATTTTGGAAGCGTACAATTCGGAAGTTTATGAAGCGACGATCGAGCTTGAGTTCAATGTTGTCGAACCCAGCATTTCCATAGATGAACTGAAGGCTTCATTTGCAAAGGTATCCGAATTCCATACCTCTTTTGAAACCAGTAATGAGAATCGTTCGAGGAACATTCAGAAGGCTGCAGGGCTGCTGCATTGTATTGAGTTCACACCCGGAGTTGAGCTTACCTATAACAGCATTCTCGGAATACGCACCGAAATGGATGGCTGGCTGCTTGCTCCGAGCATTACAGGCGGAAGGGAATACGTCAACACTCCCGGAGGCGGTATATGTCAGGTCAGTTCCACGCTGTACGATGCGCTTCTTCTTGCCGGCACAAACATCACCATCACGGCAAGAACCAAGCATTCAATCCCCTGTTCATACATAGATATGGGTTTTGATGCTACAGTATCTTCCAACGGTCCGGATCTTGCTTGGGTCAACTCCTCGGATTCACCCTATTTTCTGCTTTCATATGCCGATATGCGGACAAAACAAATTTACTGCTGGATCTATGGCACTCCGGACCCCGATGGATGCACTTATGGTCTTTACGGTGAGCTTGTCGAGGAAGCAGAACCTGCTCCTCCGATAATGATTGCCGAACCGCTTTGGCCCACGGGCTATGAAAAAGTCACGATTACGCCTCATAACAGATATGTCGTTGTAGCTTATCGCCAGAAATATGATGCCCATGGTAATCCTATCGGCGAGCCCGAGCGCCTGCATACCGACAGATATGAGAGCATCCAGGGCGAAATCCATTACGGTACCGGTGATCCTTCCCTGCCCGTGCCCAGATAAGCTGCACTATTTCGATAATATTTTGCAAATTCCTGCAAAATGATAATATAACCGAATTCTATCTTGACAAATGATTATCAAAACATTAGAATAGATAGGAATTTCGATTCAACACAAAGGAGATATTTATGAAGAAACATTTTGCTAAGCTCATCGCGCTGCTCGTTGCAGTACTTATGATTTGTTCTGCACTTGCGTGCTCAGCAGTCGACAGTAACCCCACAATCGGCAAAGTCGGCAAAGTTAAGCTTGATTTGAATATGTATTACAGCCGTTATCAGAACTATGCTCAGTACCTTTCATACGGTGTATCCGGTGCTACTATCGCTGCCCAGATAAAGAACGAGCTCATTGTTTACGGCGTTGCGCTTGACAAGTGCTATAAGCTCGGTTTTGACAAGTTCACCGACGAAGAAATTGCGGAGATCGATGCACAGCTTGATGAATCTATCAAGTCCGTACTCGAAGGATATAAGGATAAGATCGATAAAAGCATTACCGATCCTACTGAAATCTACAATGCCGAAATGAAGCTTTTTAAGGCAGAGCTCAAGAAAAACGGAATGAGCTATAAAGCTTATGTGAAATCCATACGCAATAGCCTTGAAGAGAATTATATGCTGGATAAGCTCAGGGCATATTCCGATGCCGAAATCACCATTACCGATGATGATATCGATGCTTTTATCCAAGAGCAGAGCATCACTGATATGGAGAACTATCAGGACCCTGAAAAGATCCTTGATTTCTATTCTGCATATACCGGTTATCAGCAGGGCAGCGGTATGATCCCCCTCTATAATCCCGAAAATATCTTTTTCGTCAAGCATCTTCTTGTTAAGTATTCCAGCACTAAAGAAGATGCAGCTGTCCCGACCGGCGGCGCACAGGGTAAAAACGGTGTTTGGGATTTGGAAGGCTTCGAAAAGATCACCGAGGTCATGAATTACCTGAAGAGCGAGGAAGCTACTCTTGAGGGATTTGAAGAGCTGATTGCCGAAAAGGGCGAAGACGAAGGCATGAAGCAGGATGGCTTTAAGGACACCGGATACATCATGAATGAGAATTTCATCAGCAAGTATTCCGATGGCTTCGGTTATGCTGCTATGAAGCTCTATTTCGGCAGAGATTGGGAGCCCGCTGAAGAAGA
>SAMEA3663260__coassemble_179_pt1 | contig 18970 bp, 14 predicted proteins | sample SAMEA3663260__metabat2_high_PE_019 | metagenome-assembled genome bin SAMEA3663260 (sample SAMEA3663260) | pig gut metagenome | biome: pig gut; feature: pig-associated habitat; material: faeces | place: China | collected 2013
CTGTCAACGCTCGTTATCCTTTGCTTCATAACTATTCCTCATGACAGTTGCCATATTAACTCAGTTTGCATTATAGCATACCTCAAACACATTGACAAGATGCGAGATTTTTCTGCCCGGTGTTGAAGTGTCAATTATAGGTGCGCATTCAAAAAGCTATGTGAAACTTTGATTCGTTGAACTTGATAACGACACACCTAAGTGCTATAATACCTTTATTCTTATAGAAAGGATGTCTTTAGAAAAAAGGCAGTGATTTTATGAAAGTTCCCGAGAGTCAAACCTTAACTTCGCTGCGTCCCCTGCTTCGCGAGCTGCTTGATGCGCTTCTTAAAGAGTACGAGTATGCCTCCGTCCTCGCAGTTGACAGTATTGCGAAAAAATACAGCTGTTCAAAAGCCGGTCTTGCTTCCGCTCAGGATGCGCTCAATTCCGGCAAGGGCTTTGTCGCCCGTGTTTACGACAAGGAAGGCTGCTGCGAATACTCCTTTAATGAGCTGACCGCCTCAGCTATTCCTCATATTATTGATGATATAAGGGAAAAGCTCTCGCCCATCACGGGAGAGCTTCCCGAAGGTGTGGAGCCGGGAGATTACATAATCCCGAAGGATGAGCCTCTGTTCATCAACGAAAGCACCGAATACGAGGTCGATCCCGATGAGCTCGGCGATGAGAAGATTCTTGAAAAGCTCAAAGCGATCCATGAGCTCGGGCTGAAATACGATGATAGGATCATCGAATGCATGGCTATGTTCAGCTACCGCCGTTTCTCCAAGATCTTCCTGTCAAGGGAAAAGGATCTTGAGCAGAATGTCATGTGGTCAAACGGTGCTGTTGCTGCCCTATCCAAGAAGGATGAAGCCGTCAAGAACTCCTTCAGGGGTTTCTCGAATCTCGGCGGAGCAGAACTTATGGATGAGATGGAAAAGCATGTTGCTGACGAGTGCAAAGTCGCGATTGAGCTCCTCGACGCTGTCAGCATCGAGCCCGGCGAATATGAATGCATATGCACTCCTGAGGTCACGGGCATGATAGTCCATGAAGCCTTCGGACACGGTGTCGAGATGGATATGTTCGTCAAGGACAGGGCCTGCGCCAAAAACTATATCGGGCAGCAGGTCGCCTCGCCCCTCGTCACCATGCATGACGGTGCTGCTGCCGTCAAGCAGACCGCAACCTATTTCTTCGACGATGAAGGCACTCCCTCTCAGGATACCGTCGTTATCGACAAGGGTATACTTACAGGAGGTTTCTGTGACGCCCGTTCCGCAGAGCATCTCGGCATCTCCCCCACCGGCAACGGCAGGCGCGAAAGCTATGAACGCAAGGCTTATACCCGTATGACAAATACCTGGTTTGAAGGCGGCACGAGCACTCCCGAAGAGATGATAGCATCCGTTAAGGACGGACTGCTCCTCGAAGAACCTACAAGCGGTATGGAGGACCCCAAGAACTGGGGCATCCAGTGCATGGTCAGCTTTGCCCGTGAGATCAAGGACGGCAAGTTTACCGGGCGCATCTTCTCCCCTATCGTGCTAACCGGGTACGTTCCCGATCTGCTCAAATCAATCACTATGATGTCGAAGGATGTCGAGCTCAGCGGCTCAGGCTTCTGCGGCAAGGGCTACAAGGAGTGGGTCAAGGTCTCCGACGGCGGCCCCTGGATGAAGGCAAGGATCCGTTTGGGTTAAGGAGGTAATTCAGATGCTTGATACTATTATTTCCGCATTAAATAATGCAAATATCGACGTTTGGCAGATTACGCGCAGAGATATTGAATCCTGCGAGCTCTTCTTCATTAAGAAAAAGCTTGATCTCAGAAGGATGAAAAAGGTCTGCAAGTACGATGTCAAGGTTTGGCATGATATGGATGTTGACGGTAAGAAGCTTCGCGGTGAAGGGAACGCATATATCTACCCCGGCATGGACGAAGCGGAGATCACCGCAGTCCTCAAATCTGCCTATACCGCCGCAGGCTTTGCTCCCAACCCCTTCTATGAGCTTCCGAAGCCCGAGGTTGAAAACCTCCCCGATGTCGAATTTGACTGTGAAAAGGCTGCTCTGACAATGGTCGAAGCGCTTTACAAAGCCGACAACCACGATAAGGGCTTCATCAATTCCGCAGAATTCTTCGCCGAAAAATGCAGGATAACCTTAGTCGGTTCAAACGGCATGAATATTTCCTACCCCACCACCGATATAAAGGGGGAATTCGTCGTCCAGTGCAAGCAGCCTCAGGATGTTGAGCAGTACCGTTCCTTTGAATACAGCCTGCCCGACCCCGATTCGCTGACAGAGAAGGTCAATGCAGCCATCATCGCCGTTGAGGACAGAGCTAATGCAGTAAAGAGCGCACCTGCCGGCATTTATGATGTCGTGCTCACAGGCGATCATATGCGTACTATGCTGGATTACTATCTCGAAAGAGCCGATGCCTCCACGGTCTTTGCGCATTATTCCGATTTCCGCATCGGTGAAAGCGTACAGGGTGAAGATATCGTCGGAAGCAAACTGAATATTAAGCTTCTGCACAACGAGCCTTTCTCCGCAGAGGGCATCCGCTATACCGACCGTGATCTTGTGAAGGACGGCAAGCTCTGCTGTATGCCCGGACAATCCCGATTTGCATACTACCTCGGCGTTGAGCAGGTCGGAAGATACTATAAGTTAGGTGTCGATAATGCAGGAATGCCGTATCGTGAAATGCTGAAGAATTGTATTGAACCCATCTCCTTCTCCGATTTCCAGATGGATGCATTCTCCGGTCACTTCGGAGGCGAGATTCGTCTTGCATATCTCTATGATGAAAACGGCAACAGGTCACTCGTCACCGGCGGTTCCGTCAACGGCGAAATCTTCTCCTGCCAGAAGGACATCGTTTTCTCGGATGAACGTTACTCCGCATACGACTACGAAGGCCCGTTTGCAATGAAGGTCAAAGGCGTAAGCGTCGCAGGCCTATAATTCCACAATAAGTCAGCTTTGCCGCAGTACACAATGCTGCGGCATTTTTTAGTAGAAATATCCGGTTAATATCAAGCAAATAAAATACTGTACAAATCAATTACGAGCCTGTATAATTATAATTGATATGTTTACAGGTTTCGCCGAATTCCGACATGACTGTAAACGAGCGAAAAATATTCGATCAGAGGAAGCCTCGGCTCATACAAGGATTTGGTTATATGAAAAAATTATTTAGCCTGCTGCTTATATTTTTAATGCTCTTTTGTGTATTTCCCTTTGCACTGAAAGCGGAACCCGACCCGGAGGATATCGATCCTTTCGAGGATATTTCAACTCCGTACATCCTGCTCATGGAGGCGCAGACCGGCACCGTTATTTACGAGCGCAACGGATATGAAAAGGCATATCCTGCCAGCACGACTAAGCTGATGACCGCTCTTTTGGTTGCCGAAAATGTTGTTGATCTCGACAAGATGATTACTATCGGCTGGAGAGCCGTATCCGGCTTCGGATCTACCAGTTCCTTAATGGGCCTTGTCGGCGGCGAGGTTATCTCGATACGTGATGTTCTCTACGGTCTTATGATGCGAAGCGGCAACGATTCAGCAAAGGCTCTTGCCATTGAAGTCGTGGCAGAGCTCTACGGCGATACCGTTCCCGAATCCGAAGCGATAGATAAATTCGTCGAGCTCATGAACGCAAAAGCCGTTGAGCTCGGAATGGTCAATACCCATTTCGCAACCGTTGACGGCCGTCATAATGATGAGCACTATACTACGGCATATGATTTTGCAATCCTCATGCAGAACGTGCTGAAGAATGACATCGTTGCGGAGGTAATCGGCACAGTCACCCACGATGTTGCGCCGACGAATATGCATCCCGGTGGCTACCACCTTGAAAACTCCAACAAGCTTATTTGTAAGAAAGAAACGGACAATATAGATTTAAGGTACAAATACTGCATCGGCGGCAAGACCGGCGAAACGAACCAGGCCGGCTATTGCCTTGCTTCTGCCGCAACTAAGGACGATATAACGCTCATTCTCATTCAGTTCGGCGATAATAACCGGACTATGAAGAGCAGTTACCGCTATAAGTCCGCAAAAACGATCTATGATTGGGGCTTCGGCAATTTCCACGAGATGTATCTTTCCGATCTTGGAGTCAAGACCAATTTCGTTATACAGACCAAAGATTTTTCCCCGTTTGACGAACAGCTCGGAGTGCTCGAAGTTGAGGCCGATATTTCCAATGTTTCCGTGAGCGGTGCGCTCGTATTCCTTATGAGCCTTCGCGATGACCCTGCGAATGTACGGATAGAGCTGCATGTTGACGATGTATATGCGCCGATAGAGCAGGGCGATATAGTCGGTACTGCCGATTACTATATCGACGAGGTCAACCCTATAACCGTAAACCTTATCGCACTGCGATCCGTTGCAAGCTCACACGCTGCCGCTACACCCGTTCCCGTCATTCGTCCTTCATCCGATCCGCTGCCCTCGCCCTGCACTCCGCCTCCCGGAAGCGGCAAAAGCGGTAATATCCGCCATGCAAAGGTTCCCGGGGATTCCGAATATTCCGTCTGGATCTATTACGATGGCAGTCTTTACACCGTCAGCGAGACCGAATGGAACTACCTCTACTGCACAAACGGCAGTTTTTGCAGTTCTTCCTCTCCCGAAGCAGCCGGAGGCATTATTCTCTATAAGCAGGTCTTCGACAGCAACGGCGCGCCCTACTATACACGCGCCGAAAGCGTTGACGGAGGCGGAATATTCGTGATTTTATCGACTTCCGGCTATGCTCTTTCCTCGGAGGATGATAACGGAACACTTATCGGGCAGGAGTTTTCCGCAGCCGGAGATATTATCACGGCCGATGTTCCCGATACGCTTCTGTGGTATTTTGAAAGCTACGGCAGCGGTTACAGGATAAGCCAAAGCTCCGAATTCCTTACGCGGGACCCCGGAAGCGGATTGTTGTTTTGGATAGTGCTCGGCTCCATACTGCTCCTTGTCGTGATAACCGTCATCTTTATTGCCGTCCACAATCGGCCGGACCGCAGGCGCAATCGCGTTTTCCGTCAAAGCTATCGTTCAAATAACCGCCGCCGTCACTGGCGCCGCCGCAAATAAAAGCCATGCAGCAATATTCGGGATTTGCGTATCTTTATGACCTGTTCATGGACGGGGTCGATTACGATGCTTGGGCAAAATATCTTGCCTCATTCATTCCGGCTTCGGCACGCGTACTTGAATGCGGCTGCGGCACGGGAGAGATCACACTGCGTCTGAAAAAGATGGGCTTTGATATAACCGCAAGCGATATTTCCCCCGATATGCTCGCCGTTGCGAGCGAAAAGGCACGGCACTGCGGCCTCCGTATTCCTTTTCTTCAAACGGATATGCGTTGTCTTTCGTTTCCGAAGCGTTTCGATGCCGTAATCGCACCCTGCGACTGCGTAAACTATCTGACAAGTCTTAACGACGCAGAGCGATTCTTTTCGTCCGCTTATTCGGTTCTAAAGGACGGCGGCAGGCTGATCTTTGATATTTCATCGCGCTATAAGCTTGAAAAAGTTCTCGGTTTCAATACCTTTTCGGATATCCGCGAGGAAGCCTGCTATATCTGGAAAAACAACTACGACTGTGAAAGCAAGCTTATTGAAATGCAGCTTGAGTTTTTTAAGCTTGAATCGCGTCAGAACGGAGGCAAAGCGCTGTATGAGCGTTTCTCCGAAAGGCATGTGCAGCGCGCACATTCCGAACGGGAGCTTCGTTTCCGTCTTGAAAGGGTCGGCTTCAGTGATATTAGGGTCTTTGCCGGTATCACCGAAAACGAGCCAGATTCCGGAAGCGAAAGACTGCATTTCGTTGCAAAAAAACAATAAACTATTCCTAAATAAACCATCATAGGGCTATTTCGTCTGAAAGGAAAAAACATGGATACTATCATCAGAGGACTCCTCCTTAACCAAACTGTAAATATCATAGCAATATCCGGAAAAGGCATGGTCGAGCGTGCAAGAGAGATACACTCGCTCAGCCGCGTGTGTACCGCAGCTCTCGGAAGGACTCTGCTCGCAGTATCCATGATGAGTGCCAAGCTCAAAAGTGACGGGGATGTCATGACCGTCACCATTTCCGGCAACGGCCCTGCCGGCAGCATTACCGTTGTCGGGCGCGAGGGCGGTATCGTCAAGGGGTACATCGCGAACCCGACCGTTGAGCTTCCCCTGACCGAAAGCAACAAGCTTGACGTCGGCGGTGCCGTCGGGCATGTCGGCGACATCAGAGTTATTCGGGATTTTTCCCTCAAGGAACCGTATGTCGGCAGTTGTCATCTTGTCAACGGCGAGATTGCGGAGGATTTTGCGCGTTATTTTGCCGTAAGTGAGCAGCAGCCCTCGCTCGTCTATCTCGGTGTGCGCGTTGAACCTATGACGGGTGAAGTGCGTTCGGCTGCCGGACTCATACTCGCTCCCCTGCCCAACTGCCCCGATGAGGATATAGACAGGCTCGAACAGCTCGGAGGCGAGATATACAAGCTTTCGGAACGTATGGACGAGGGTGAGGAGCTTGAAACCGCTCTCAATGCGCTTTTTGACGGATTTGATTTTGAAATAACCGAAAGGCTTAATCCCGAATACCGCTGTGACTGCAGCCGTGAAAAGCTGGAGGGCGTTCTCGTTTCGCTCGGTCCCGATGAGCTTCGTGATATCATCGAAGAGGACGGTAAGGCCGAAATCGTGTGCCGATTCTGCAATACTAAGTATCAATTCGGTAAGGATGTGCTTACCGAGCTGCTGCATGCGGCTGAAATCGGAGGAAGCAGTATTGAGAAATAAGTTGACCCGAAAAAACAATATTATTCCCATGTTCTCCTCAGCGGACGACCTGCTGGAGCTTGCGAAAAAGAAAGCTGTTCGCGGCGATTATCTTGACGCGCTCGGGCTCATTCGCCGTGTCATTGCGTGCGATCCCGACAATACGGATGCATATGTACAGCTCGTACAGTACCTTATCTGCATGGACTGTCCCGAGGAGGCGCTCAGACAAACGAGCAAGTTCATCGCTCGCTTCGGCGAATTCCACCCCTCGTCCCTGTATATGCTCGCAACCTACTACTACGCAATCGACGAATATGCGGCCGTACTCGATATCTACGACATTATCTATGCCCGTGATCCCGAAGCGGTCTATACCGATGCGGAACTTGACATCCTTTCCGAGATAATGGCAGGCTGTGAATACGCGCTCGGTTTCGATTCGGAGGACGAAGATCCCGAGCAGGGCGAGAATGCTCCCGAGCCGGACGCCATACAGGATATTTCGGATTTTGAGCGGCAGAGGATTTTCACTCGCGTCGGAAAATTCCTTGACAGCAAACAATATGATGAGATTATTGCGATTCTGGAGCCCTACCTCAGGCGTAATCCCAATGACTATGCCCTGCGTAATTTTCTCCTTACGAGTTTTCTTTTCGCTAAGGAATTTGATGCCGGTGCGGAATATCTGCGTTCGCTGAAGCCCGGTTCACTTCAGACCATTCAGGATCATTGCCTTGCAGCCCTTATCTATCAGAATGCCGGCATGGAAGAGGCTGCCGAGAATGAATGCAATACCCTGCTTACGCTTGACGCAACCGAAATCAACGATCATATAAAGGTCTATACCGTGCTTGCATCTTTTGATTCGCATAAGGACGATCTTATCAGAATATCAAAGCAATATTACGAAACCAATCCCTATTCCAAGGAAATAATACACTGCTATGCAAGGAGCCTTATCCTGAATGGGGAATTTGCCGCAGCAGGAAAGCTTTATGACAGGATACTCCGAATAAACCCTGATGATTTTGCGGCGCCGTGCTACAAAAAGATCTGTGCGGATGAAAAGCCTATGAGCCCCGACTCGCTTGCCATAGGCTACGACCTGCCGGTTTTTGAAACGATAACAAGAATATCCGCTGTATGTAAGTACGTCAACGCTGTTCTCGAAGGCGGTTACTGCCTGACCGATGACGATTTTAACGAGATACACGAGCTGTTGAGCTGGGCTGTCACGATTCCGGACGAGCATTGGTTCGTCATGCTCCTCAGCTGCGCGCGCAGAAAAAAAGAGGCGTTTCAGGATGTTTTTCAGTATGTTCTCAAGAGTCCTCGTATCTCCGACGGCGTAAAAGAAATAACCCTGACTTCCCTTCATTTGGATGACGGCAGCACCGTGAGCGATCCTAACGATTTGGAAGCCAATGGCAACAACAATATCGTGTTCCGCGGAGGCAGAGCATTATATGTTGCGGTAACAACAAAACCGATCCTTCCCAAGGAGCAGCTCCCCGCGGTGCTGAAAAGATTCATGACCTCACTTGAGGACTATATTGATGAAGCGACGGAGCTTGACGAGGCGATCAAAACCAATGCGCTCAAGATCGGAGCCCAATTTACATCCTGCGCTGCCGATACCGGTATTACCATGAACGATGCACAACGCCGTGCTATGATTGCAGCGGTTATGTGCATTGCGGAAGCATCGCAGGTCACCGAAAGCGGCGAAGTTCCTCTATTTAATAAATACTGCGAGCTCTTCGGGATTTCCGAGAGACGCATGACGAACGCTCTTGACCGCCTTCGCGTATTCTCCTCGTTTACCGATGAGCTGCTGAGCTTAAAGCATTCGATACTGTTCGGAGACAGATCATGAAGGAAAGATTCATTGCAACATGTAAAATAGGGCTTGAAGCGCTCACCGCTTCGGAGCTTCGTGAGCTCAGCATTGAAGTTGAAGCCGTACAGGATGCAAGGGTCATCTTTGCCGGGGACTTCCTCGATATGGCTCGTGCCTGCCTGTGGCTGCGCACTGCCGAGCGTGTGCTTATGATCGTGGATGAATTCCACGCCGAGAGCTTCGAAGAGCTGTTCACCGGAGTAAAGCGCATTCACTGGAAGGACTATCTTCTCAAAAACAGCTTTATCCATGTCAACGGCAAATCCGCGAAGAGCAAGCTGTTTTCGGTATCCGACTGTCAGAGTATAGCCAAAAAAGCTATTATTGAATCGCTCAAGCAGGGGTACGGCACATCGTATTTCCCCGAGAACGGCAAGCCCGTAATCATCGAGATAGGTATTCTTCGTGACGAGGTAACAGTTGCTCTCGACTGCTGCGGAGCAGGGCTTTCTCGCAGGGGCTATCGCACCTATAACGTACCTGCGCCGATTTCCGAGACACTCGGCGCTGCAATAGTGCTTCTCAGCGGCTACAAGGCAAGCCGTCCCCTCATCGACCCCATGTGCGGCTCCGGCACGATGCCCATTGAGGCGGCAATGATAGCAAAGCATATGGCTGTCGGTATGAACCGTGAATTTGCTGCCGAAAGCTGGCATTTTCTTAATTTCCCTGCCTTCAGCCGTGCGCGTGAGGAAGCAAGAGAGCTTGTGCTCGACACCGAATTTGACATCACCGGTTCGGATATCGACCCCCATGCAATTGATCTGTGCAAGAAGCATGCAAAGAAGGCAGGAGTCATGCTCAACTGGGCGGTGCGGCCCGTCAGTGAGCTTCACGAGGAGCGCAAGGGCGGCGTGCTCGTATGCAACCCTCCCTACGGCGAAAGGCTTATGGAAAAGCGCGACGCGGAGAAGCTCTACCGCAGCATGCACGATATTTTCTCCGAGCTTAACGGTTGGAGCGTCAATATCATTGCTTCGCATCCCGAATTCGAGCGCATCTACGGCGAACGCGCCGGAAAGCGCCGCAAGCTATCGAACGGCGGCATGACCTGTACGCTTTACAGGTACTTCCCGAAATACAGGGACTGAACAGCATTTGGGAGAATTACCATGTTGGAAACGCTTATTACCGTCCTGCTTAGCTGCGGCGTGCTGATAGCGGTCGTGCTTATAAAGCCCAATATCACCATTAAGGGAAAACAATTCAGTATTTACTGGCTTGCTCCTCTTATCGGAGCTATCGTCATAATATGCCTTGGGCTTTTGAGCCCCAAGGAGGTGCTCTCGGGGCTGACCGCTTCGGGCGAGGTTAACCCGATAAAGATACTCGTCCTTTTCATTTCGATGACGATTATTTCGGTATTTCTCGATAATGCCGGTTTCTTTCGTTATCTCGCAGGCAGAGTGCTTGCAAGATCGAAATCGGGCCAGCGAGGCTTGTTTAACGCCCTTTACCTCATGGTATCGTTGCTCACCGTATTCACATCGAACGATATTATAATTCTGACCTTTACGCCCTTCATCTGCTATTTCACGCTAAGCGCGGATCTCGATCCCATACCCTACCTCATTGCGGAATTCATTGCGGCGAATACATGGAGCATGGCTCTCATCATCGGCAACCCCACGAACATCTATCTTGCATCAAGCGCCGGTATTGATTTCTTCCTATACATCTCAAAAATGCTGCTTCCGACCGTGCTTGCGGGCGTGGTTTCATTCTGCCTGCTCCGTTTGATTTTCAGGAAACAGCTTGCAAAGCCCATTGCGCATACAACCTCGAATGCCCGTTTTGAGGATAAAGGCGCCGTTATCATCGGGCTTGTGCATCTCATCGGCTGCATCGTATTTTTGAGCATCGCTTCCTATCTGTCGCTGCCCATGTGGAAGATCTCGCTCGGCTTCTGCATCAGTCTAATAATAGTTTCAAGCATTTATCTTCTTTTCAGCGGCAACGGATTCCACCTGCTGCGCGATACGGTCAAGCGTGCGCCGTTCGATATAATTCCGTTTGTTCTTGCTATGTTCGTATTAGTGCTCGCGCTCGATAAATACGGCACGACCGCCTCGCTTTCCGTGTTACTTGATACCGGCAATAATATGAACGCTCTGACCTTCGGCATTTCCTCTTTCCTGACGGCGAATATAATCAATAATATCCCGATGAGCGTACTGTTTTCATCCATCATCGGTTATCTTCCCGATGGCGGAAGATCGGCTGCGCTGTATGCATCTATAATAGGCTCTAACCTCGGCGCATTCTTCACCCCTCTCGGCGCGCTTGCAGGCATAATGTGGATGGATTTATTGAAGCATCACCATGTAAAGCTGACCTTTTTGCAGTTCATAAAATACGGGGCGCTCATATCACTTGCCGCGCTCGGCGCCGCGCTCATTGGGCTTGCGATAGTGCTCTAAAAAGGTAAATTGCTTGCAACTGAAAACGGACTGACCTTTTTTTCGGGTCAGTCCGTTGTTCATTCAGTTATTCGTTTAGGATCAATACATGCCTGCGCCTGCATCCATGGGAGCTGCGGGAGCTTCGGGCTTGGGAATATCGCATACAAGGCTCTCAGTGGTGAGAATCATTGCCGCTACGGAAGCTGCATTCTGAAGCGCACTCCTCGTGACCTTGGTGGGATCGATAATGCCCTTATCGACCATCATGCCGTATTCGTTCTTTGCCGCATCATAGCCATAACCGGGCTTCCTTGCCGCGCGGACATTGGCAACGATTACGCTGCCCTCCATGCCGGCATTGACTGCAATCTGGCGGAGGGGTTCTTCGAGAGCGCGGACGATGATGGATACGCCGGTCTTCTGATCGCCCTGAGTCTTCTTTTCAAGATTCTTAACCCTGCCGATGACATTGACGAGCGCTACGCCGCCGCCGGGGACGATACCCTCTTCGACTGCTGCACGGGTTGCATTGAGAGCATCCTCAACGCGGAGCTTAATCTCCTTCATCTCGGTCTCAGTCGCTGCGCCTACTGAAATAACGGCAACGCCGCCGGCGAGCTTAGCAAGCCTCTCCTGGAGCTTTTCCTTATCGTATTCGGAGGTGGTTTCCTCTATCTGAGCGCGGATATTATTGACCCTTGCTGCGACCTCTTCCTTTGCGCCTGCGCCCTCAACGATGGTGGTGCTGTCCTTATCAACGCGAACCTGCTTTGCGGTACCGAGCTGAGCGATGGTCGCATCCTTGAGCTCCATGCCGAGATCGGAGGAGATGACTTCGCCGCCGGTCAGGATCGCTATATCCTGAAGCATTTCCTTACGCCTGTCACCGAAGCCGGGAGCCTTAACGGCTACGCAGGTGAAGATGCCGCGGAGCTTATTGACGACGAGGGTCGCAAGTGCATCGCCCTCGACATCCTCTGCGATGATGAGGAGCTTCCTGCTCTGCTGTGCGATGGGCTCGAGAACGGGAAGGATCTCCTGAATATTGCTGATCTTCTTATCGGTAATGAGGATATAGGGATTATCAAGTACGGCTTCCATCTTGTCGGTATCGGTTACCATATAGGAAGAAGCATAGCCCCTGTCAAACTGCATGCCTTCGACGACATTCAGCTCGGTCTTCATGGTCTTGCCCTCTTCAATGGTGATGACGCCGTCATTGCCGACCTTCTCCATTGCATCGGAGATGAGTTCGCCGACCGTCTCATCGGAAGCGGAGATTGCAGCGATCTGAGAGATCTCATGCTTGCTCGAAATGGGCTTGCTCATTTCCTTGAGGCCTGCGACCGCTTCATCAACAGCCATCTCAATGCCCTTGCGGAGCACCATGGGGTTTGCGCCGGCAGCGACATTCTTCATGCCCTCATGCACGATAGCCTGTGCAAGAAGGGTTGCGGTGGTGGTGCCGTCGCCTGCAACATCGTTGGTCTTGGAAGCGACCTCACGAACGAGCTGTGCGCCCATATTCTCAAACGGGTCGGCAAGCTCGATCTCCTTAGCGATGGTGACGCCATCGTTGGTGATGAGGGGTGCGCCGTACTGCTTTTCAAGAACTACATTACAGCCCTTGGGTCCAAGGGTGATTTTAACTGTATTAGCAAGGGTATCGAGACCTTTCTCGAGAGCCCTGCGTGCTTCTTCGCCATGCTTAAGCTGCTTTGCCATAATAACATCTCCTTTTATTCAACAACTGCAAGAATATCATTCTGACGTACGATGATGTATTCCTCACCGTCAACCTTGACTTCGTTGCCGGCATACTTGGAATAGATTACCTTGTCGCCGACTGCAACATTCATAACAACCTCTTTGCCGTCAACAATGCCGCCGGGGCCGACTGCGATGACCTCCGCCATCTGCGGCTTTTCCTTTGCGCTGCCGGTAAGTATAAGACCGCTCTTGGTGGTCTCTTCAACTTCCGAGCTCTTGATAATCACTCTGTCTGCTAAAGGCCTGAGTTTCATAAGATTATGCCTCCTGAAATTAGATTAAAAATACTGTAACCGCGGAGCATGCCCGAATAGACATCTCCCACGATATGGTAATAATATTACCCACATTTGTAATTATATTCAACCGTCTTTTTATGTCAAGTGTGGCAAAGAAACAAAGTTAATATATATTTGTAAAGGGCTTGCAATATTTGGTAAACGGGTTTACAATGATATAGTCGTAAAAATTTTAAGAAAGGAGGCCCCACCGATGTACGATATCAACAACCTTAAAATGAATATTGCAACAGAAAGTGCAGCGGCCTCGCGTTGATATGCTGATATAGATTTTGGTTTATTTCAGGAACTGCACTCAGGATGCAGTTCTTTATTTTTTGCATCGGTATTATTGAACTGCATACTCCCGTATTATAGGAGAAACATCGTGAAAAAGACAGAAAAAACAAAAAACAGAAAAATCAACAAAAAACTTATCGGTGAATTTATGATGGGCGCCAAAAAGCACCTTGTACTCGGTGTTATTGCTATCATCATCGCTGCAATAAGCGTATACATCATCCCGCTTATCACAAGCTTCACCGTTGACTATGTTCTTATCGAATACGCCGAGATAGGCTATACCGGTGGAATGACCGTTGCGCCCTGGCTTGAAAGGATTATCGACAGCTTCGGCGGAAGGGCTTTCCTGACCGAGCATCTCTACATCATGGGCATCCTTCTCGTGCTTATGACCGGCGTTAACGCTTTTGCCGCATACATGCGCCGCACGCAGATCTCACGCGGTGCGGAAAAGATGTGCTACAATATGCGCATGCGTATGTATTCGCATCTTGTGGATATGCCTTATGACTATTTCAAGCATGTATCAAGCGGTGACATCGTGCAGAGGTGTTCCTCCGATATCGGAACCATCGGGCGCTTCGTATCAAACCAGCTTCTTGAGATCGTTCGCACGGCATGCATGATAATCATCGCAGCGGTTTTCATGTTCTCAATGAACGTTAAGCTTTCGCTCTATTCCGTAATCATCATGCCTCCGCTCGTGATTATCTCGTTCGTCTATTTCCGCTACGCAAAGAAATACTTCACCGCTGCGGATGAAGCCGAGGGCGTACTGAGCGACGATATTCAGGAGAATGTTTCGGGTATGCGCGTTGTGCGCGCCTTCGGCCAGCAGAAGCGCGAGCTTGACAGCTTTACAGAAAAAAACCGTGATTTCAGTAAAAAGACCTATAAGCTTACTCAGCTCATGGCGCTCTTCTGGGGCATTACCGATTCCATAGGCTATACGCAGATAGCTATCACGCTCTGCGCAAGCATCGTGCTCGTCATTAAAAAGGAGATCACCGTTGGCGAACTGATGGTATTCACGAGCTATTCTTCCCTGCTCGTATGGCCCGCCCGTCAGCTCGGCAGGATACTTGCCGATCTCGGCAAAGCCAGCGTTTCGCTCGGAAGGCTTGATGAGGTGCTTTCCGTTCCGGCGGAAAGCGAACCCGGCCTTGCACTTACCCCCGAGATCAAGGGTAATATCGAATTCAGGCACGTCAGCTTCGGCTATGAGGACGGGCAGGATGTCCTTCGCGACATCTCATTCACAGCGCACAAGGGCGAAACCGTGGCTATACTCGGTTCGACCGGTTCCGGCAAATCCAGCCTTGTCCAGCTCCTTCAGAGGCTCTATACCTGCCGTGAGGGAGAAATCCTTATCGACGGCGTTAACGTCAACGATATCGAGCGTCATCACCTGCGCAGGAATGTCGGTATCGTGCTTCAGGAGCCATTCCTCTATTCCCGTACAATAATGGAGAATATCAAGATCACAAATCCCGGTGCGAGCGACGATGAAGCTTACGGCGCGGCTGCGGTTGCAGCTATTCACGAAGCGATAAAGGAATTTGAAAACGGCTATGAAACCGTCGTCGGCGAAAGGGGCGTTACGCTCTCGGGCGGTCAGAAGCAGCGCGTTGCCATCGCAAGGATGCTCATGCAGAAGGCTCCCATCATCGTGCTTGACGACTCCATGAGCGCCGTCGATACCGAAACCGATGCCGCCATCCGTGATGCGCTTGCAGCAAGGGGGCAGGACTGCACGACCTTCATTATCTCGCATCGTATCACGACCCTCTGCCGTGCGGATAAGATACTTGTACTCGAAAACGGTATGCTTGTTCAAGAGGGTACCCATGAACAGCTCCTTGCCGAGGACGGACTGTATAAACGCATTGCGGACATACAGAACCTGCTCGAAGCGGAGCTTGAAACCACCTCGGAAGGAGGTAACAACTAATGGAAGAACTCAAAACCACTGCGCTCAAAGAGGAAGAATTTACCAAACGCATAGATATGAACGTTTGGAAAAAGCTCTTTGCCTATGCATGGAAGCATAAACGCGTTCTTATATCAAGCTGTGCAATAATGGCAATCGTCGGTCTTATTGACCTCATATACCCTCAGCTCACCCGTTATGCTATTGATAATATCATCGCTGACGGAAGCGAAGCAGGGCTTGCCAAGCTGCCGATGTTCGCAGTATTCTATTTCCTCATGATAATCATCCAAGGCTTCGGCGTTTGGTTCTTCGTTTCCCATAACGGAAAGCTTGAAATGCTTATCTCCTACGATATCAGGCAGGATGCCTTCAAAAAGCTCCAGCAGCTCTCATTCTCCTATTATGATAAGACCGCAGTCGGCAACATTATGAGCCGCATGGTCAGCGATATTCCGAGGCTCAGCGAGATGATCTCATGGACTGTCACCGACCTGCTCTGGTCAAGCGTATTCATAATCGGCTGTCTTATAATGCTGCTTGTCACGAATTGGAAGCTTGCTCTCGTCGTTCTCGTCGTATTCCCCCCGATTGCCGTTATCTGCGTGTATTTTCAGAGAAAGATACTCAAGGAGCACCGCGTCGTCAGAAAGCAGAATTCAATAATCACGGGCGCATTCAATGAAGCGATAACCGGTGCGGTAACCACAAAAACGCTCGTTCGTGAAGAGCGCAACAATATGGAATTTGAAGCGGAAGCCGGAAGAATGAAGAAGGCGAGCATCCGTGCTGCGATGTTCTCCGCTATGTTCACCCCGATAGTTATGACGCTTGGCTCTATCGGCACCGCAATTGCCCTCTATGCCGGCGGCAGGACTGTGATTGCTCCGACTATTTTCGGTGCAAGCATGACCATAGGCGTACTCTCCACCTTTATTTCCTACACAAATAGCCTCTTCGACCCGATCCAGCAGCTTGCAGGCATCCTTGCCGAGATGCAGAGTGCACAGGCGAGCGCGGAACGCGTCATATCGCTTATCGAAGCAAAGAGCGATATAACCGATACCGATGAGGTCATCGAAAAATACGGCGACTGCTTCGAGCCCAAGCGCGAGAACTGGGAAAGCATCACGGGCGAGGTCGAATTCAAAAATGTTTCCTTCTCCTATAAGGATGGAGAAAAGGTTCTGACCGATTTCAATCTCCATGTCAGGTGCGGCGAGACCATCGCGCTCGTCGGCGAGACCGGTGCAGGTAAATCCACCATCGTCAACCTCGTATGCAGATTCTACGAACCCACCGAGGGCGAGGTTCTTATCGACGGAGTCGATTACCGCGAACGCAGTCAGCTCTGGCTGCAGTCAAGGCTGGGCTATGTGCTTCAGAGTCCGCATCTGTTCTCCGGAAGCATTGCCGACAATATCCGCTACGCGCGCCCCGAAGCGAGCGATGATGAGGTTCGTGAGGCAGCAAGGCTCGTCCACGCGGATACCTTCATTGATAAGCTCGAAAAAGGGTACGCGACCGAGGTCGGTGAGGGCGGTGTAAGGCTCTCGACCGGGCAGAAGCAGCTAATATCCTTTGCACGCGTCATCCTTGCAGACCCCCGTATCTTTGTACTCGATGAGGCGACAAGCTCCATAGATACCGAGACCGAGATGCTGATTCAGGATGCTATCAAGACCGTACTTGAAAACCGCACGAGCTTCATCGTTGCGCACAGGCTTTCGACCATCCGTTCCGCCGACAGGATACTCGTTATCCGCGGTGGAAAGATCACCGAAGCAGGTACGCACAGCGAGCTGCTCGCATTGAAGGGTTACTATTATAATCTCTATACCACACAGTTTACCGAAAGCAATACTCACAGGCTTTTGGATAACAAATAAACCCTATGAATCTGCCCGAAGCCTTTAGAAGCAGAATGAAGGAACAATTGGGAGATGAATATGAAGCTTTCATCTCCCGGTACAATAATCCTCCCATCCGAGGTCTGCGCATCAACACGCTGAAGCTCAGCAAGGAGGAGTTTCTTAAGCTATGCCCATGGAAGGTCAAACAGGCCGATACGCTTTACGAGGGGCTTATCCTCGATGAGGAAGTTCCGCACATAGGAACTGATCCATATCATATCGCAGGATTGATTTACATGCAGGAGCCCTCCGCAATGAGCGTGATAGAGCATGCCGATATCGGGCCCGGAATGCGTGTGCTCGATCTATGCGCAGCTCCGGGAGGAAAGAGCGGTGGAATTGCCGCAAGGCTCAATGGCAGCGGCTTTCTGCTTTCAAATGAGATAGTACCTTCTCGTGCCAAGCTCCTCTGTCAAAACCTTGAGCGGCTCGGAGTTATGAATTCCGCCGTCACCTGCGCCCACCCTGACGAAATAGCATCGGTACTTCCCTGCTATTTCGACCGTGTCATAGTTGATGCGCCCTGCTCGGGTGAGGGCATGTTCAGGAAGGATCCGGCAGCGATTGCCGAGTGGTCTCCCGAGGCGGTGGATGCCTGCGCCGTGCGTCAGAAGGCTATTCTCGAAAGTGCAGCAAAGCTCGTTTCTGAGAACGGAAAGCTCATCTACTCCACCTGTACCTTTTCAAAGCAGGAGAATGAGGATGTTATAGAAGCATTCCTTTCCGCTCATCCGGAGTTCGTGCTTGACTATATGAAGCGGTATTATCCTCATACCTGCCGTGGCGAAGGGCATTTCGCGGCAAGGCTCACTAAAAGGAGCGGAAGCAGCGGAGCATTCAAGGCGTTCAAGCCGGCGATCGGTAAGGAATCCGCAAGGCTCGTAAAGGATTTTATAACCGAAACCTTTTCGTCCTTCCCCGGCGGCATGGGATTCCATGAATCAAAAAGCGGCAGCATATGCTTTCTGCCTTCGGAAATTCCCGATAACCTATTTAAGCTCCGCGTGCTGTCCTTCGGTATACCTGTCGGAGAGATAGTAAAGAATCGGCTGAAGCCCCACCATGCGCTGTTTATGGCATCGGGTGAACTTCATGAATTCGGGTATGAGTGCAGGAACCGCATCAATCTTGGACGCAATTCTTCCGAGCTTCTTAGGTTTCTTTCCGGAAATACCATCGAGATACCGCCGAACCTTCGCGGTTACTGTGCGGTCACGGCCGACGGTTTCCCTGTCGGGTTCGGAAAGGCAGTTGACGGCGTGCTCAAGAATCATTTGCCCAAGGGGCTCGCTGTCGCCGCATATAGATAGAGCATAAATTCTTATAAAAGAAAGCCATGGTGCGTGCCATGGCTCTTGTGTTATCAGCGTTATTTTAGTCAATCAATGCGCCGATCTCGATAAGTGCTTCGGTAAACTCACGGACATCGGAAACGAGAACATCCCTTTCGACATCGTATTCGGTTAGGAGCTTATCAATGATTTCACTTTCGCTCAGCCCGGAAGCATAAAGATCGAATATCTCGGCTCCGGTTTCAGTGAGCGGAAATACGCCGTTGTTCTTGAGATTTGCATTTCCGATTGGTACAAGAACATGGTCTCCGACAATATTTCTATGGACAAATGCAGGATTAGTCTTCATTTTGCGTTTCCTCCTTGGAATACTTTTGCCT
>SAMEA3663260__coassemble_200_pt1 | contig 18166 bp, 17 predicted proteins | sample SAMEA3663260__metabat2_high_PE_019 | metagenome-assembled genome bin SAMEA3663260 (sample SAMEA3663260) | pig gut metagenome | biome: pig gut; feature: pig-associated habitat; material: faeces | place: China | collected 2013
ATTGGGGCTTAACGCAACAGCCCCATTTTCATGCGGCGGCGGGGTTAAATTTCATCGGCGTCATACATTAAGCATTCAGGTTAAGAGTGTTGCTGTTAAATTATCCGAGAAGCAACTCTCTAAGGCAGTACTGTGGCAGTCACCTTTTCCGCTCACGCCTTGCTTGACTTATTTTCTCATGCCCACTATAATATTTTTGAGGATTATCTGTCGGGTTATCGGCGGAGCGTGCGGAGGAATTTTGGTACCATGCTCGGACAGATGGCGGATGGTAATGCATCCGTACAGAACCCTGCTTCCGACCGTAACAGGATAAAAATGGCAGATCGGTATCGGTAAATGTTTACGATGCCGGCACCGCAGTGATTGCCTGCGAAGCCGGATTCTTGGATTCGGGAATAAAAAAACGGTGGAGACAGCCTGAGGGGATATGGGAAACGGTACCGAAATTGCAAACAAAAAGCGCATGCTCGATGATGAGCTTGGCTTTGTGTATTTCTTCTTCGGAAAAGATGATAAAAGTTTCGATGATATAACGCTTCATATGGAGAGGTCATAAAATGGAAAAGCAGAACAATAAGATCAAGATTATCAGGATAGTGATTATCGCAGCGGCAGTGCTCCTTATGGGTATGACGGCAATACTCGTCTTTTCGGGCGGAACGGATATAGCTGTGGCAAGGGTCTTTGCGGATTTGGGCGAGATGGAATGTCTGAAGCCCTGCATTGTTCCGGATTCCGAGGAGATGGCGGAATTCAGAGAGCTTTGGAATGAACGGGAGACTGCGCAGGGCGGAGTATACTCCGCTTTTTCGGATGCCTTTTGCTGCACGGTCGAATATAACGGCAATACCTTTGATGTGTATGGATTTTACGGCGCGGATTATGCGGCTTCGGTATCCGCATTTGAGCTTCTCACAGGGAAGGCCGGCGGCGGACTCAGCAAGGGCTATGCCGTAACTAAAAAAAGCTACATCGCATACTACGGCGGAAATCTCCTCAGGATCGAAGGGGATAACCGAAAAAGCGTAAACGATTTTTTGAACTATCTGCTTCCCAAACTGTCGCTTACCGTGAAGTAAAGGAGATAATATGAGAAAGCTTTGGTTTATTCCGGCAATTTTTATCTGCCTCGCGCTTGCGTTCGCTTCTGCGGCGGATACCGAGCTTGATGCCGCGCTCAATGCGGACGGCGGAAGCATAGCATTCACAAATGATGCATCGTATCCATGGGAGGTCATTGAAGAGGACGGAAGGCTTGCCGCAATGAGCGGTAATGCCGGGGCAGCGAGCAGCGTTTCGGCGATAGCTGCGGTCGTGACCGTTGAGGCAGGGCAGAGCATTGAGTTCGATTGGAATGTGGACTGTGAAGCTTCGACCACGATCGGCATGTGGGATTATCTTGCTTTCTGCGTGGATGGCAGCATAGTCGATTTTATACGGAGCGAGGAGGAAAATACGCCCCTCGGCTGGCAGCACTGTACTTGGACTCCGGACGAACCCGGCAGCTATACCCTCTCATGGGAATATGTCAAGGATGCTTCCGTTGACGGCGGAGCGGACAGGGGCTATCTCGATAACGTTGCCGTAACGGGCGAGATAATCGTACCGCCCACACCCACGCCCGCACCCCTGCCCGGCGAGGAATTCACAGTGTTCCATGAGGATTTTTCCGTCAGCCCCGAGGAATGGTGGAATGACGATTTTGACGGTGACGGCAATTACTGGCAGTGGAGCGCATCCTATGGGCATGATGCCCCGGGCGCGATCTTCTCCTATTCATATGATGACTGGTCGGGTCCGCTGACTCCGGACAACCAGGCCTGCACGCCGGAATTCGATATTCCCGAGGAGATTGAGAGCGCGGCTCTGAGCTTCTGGCTCTGCTCGATGGATGATGAATACTGCGCGGAGCATATCGACCTGTTCGTGGTGAGGATCTATGAAACGCTGTACGGCGGATTCGATATCGAATACATCTCACAGCTCGATTCAATCACCCTGTCGGACGGGGACTGGCATGAATTCACCTATGATCTGACGGAATATGCCGGGTACGAGGGAATAAGCATTGCCTTTGTCCACTGTGACGTTACGGACCAGTACGGCATTTACCTTGATGACGTGGATATTTCCGCAGTCATGGGCGGCGGAACGGTGCTTCCGGGTGATTCGAACGGCGACGGCGTGATAGATTTCACCGATGTAAGCAGGATAATGCGCTATATCCTCGGGCTCATGGAGCTGGACGGAAATAACCTTATCGCTTCAGATTATAACGGCGACGGCACAATAGATTTTATTGATGTCAATGAGCTGATACGGTCAATACTGCACCTGAACTGAATATGCGCTGAAAACCAAGCATCCGCCCGGGCTTCAGGCGGATGCTTGATATTATTCTCTCTTGACAGCCTGTTCGATTTTCAGAAGCTCGGCTCCGTCCGGCCTCCAGGCATAACGGGACATATCCACGCATGGCCCGTCCTCGGTTTCGATAAAGCCGACCCCCTCGTTTCGGAGCAGCTCTATCTGCCTGTTCTCTCCCCCGAACGCAAATGCGCGCGAGGGCCTGCCGTCCTTGGTTACGACACGGAAACAGGGGATGCTGTTCGGCTCGGGGTTCACATGCAGCGCATAGCCGACGACCCTTGACCAACGCGGATTGCCTGCGAGCGCGGCGACCTGACCGTATGAGGCAACATGCCCGCACGGTATCAGCTTCACCACTTCATAGATCCTTGTAAAAACCGACATAGCTCGATCGCCTCCTGTTTCCTCTCGCATTATAGCAGATCGGAGCGCAGTTTTCCATAGGAAACGAAAGGAAGAGGGTTTGCCTTTTCCCTCCGACGGCGTTATAATCTTTCCGAAAGTACAGGTGAGGTGCAAAAATGGAAACAGAAAGAAAAACCATTCCCGTTGCTGCTGCGATAATAACCCAAAATGACAGGATACTCGTCTCGCAAAGACCCATCGGCAAGGCGAGGGCATTGCAGTATGAATTCCCGGGCGGCAAGCTCGAAAAGGATGAAACGGCGGAAGCCGCTCTTATCCGTGAATGCCGTGAGGAAATGGGCATTGAACTCAAAAATCCCGTTTTTTTCACAAGCCTGAACCATGATTACGGCGATATCCGCGTATTTTTGAGCTTCTTCCTTGCGGAGACCGATGATGAACCGATGGAGCTTGAAAAGCAGAACCTCGTCTGGGCCGATAAAACGGAGCTGCTTTCGCTCGATCTCTGCCCTGCCGACAGGCTCGCCGCCGAAATGCTGGTTGACCCTCTCGGCAAGGTGACCGCTGGGCTGTACAGCATGCAGGATGTACCCTACGGCGATTTTACCTCAAAGCTCCTTCCGAATCTTGAGAGGAGGAATATAATCGGAGTGCGTATGCCTGAAATACGGAAATACGCAAAGCAGCTCAAGAAGCATGACCCCGAAGCCGCCGAAGCCTTCCTTCACAGCCTGCCGCACAGGTATTATGAGGAAAACAACCTCCATGCGTACCTGATAGGGGAGGAAAAGGATCAGAATAAATGCATTGAGCTAATGAGGGAGTTTTTGCCTTATGTCGATAACTGGTCAACCTGCGATACCTTCTCGCTTAAAGCACTCGGCAAGGATAAGAGGAAAACGCTGAGCTTTGCGGATGAACTCATATCCTCGGGCGAAACCTACTCGGTAAGATACGGAATCGGAATCCTGATGAAATTTTTTCTCAAGGATGATTTCGATACGAGCATACCGGACCGCGTTGCCGATATTCGCAGCGAGGAATACTATGTGCGCATGATGCAGGCATGGTTTTTCGCAACGGCGCTGAGCCTTAGGTACGCTGAAAGCCTTGAATACATCAAGAACCGCAGGCTGTGCGCATGGGTACATAATAAGGCGATACAGAAGGCAGTGGAGTCAAGACGCATCAGCGATGAGAGAAAGGACGAGCTGCGCGGCTATCGGATAGGAGCTTGTCTTTATGAGCGATAGATGCTATAATTTCAGCAAGTAAATTTCGGAGGAAAAGCTATGAAATGGCAGGAGCTCACAATAAATACGAGCGAAGAGGGCATTGAGATAGTGCTTGCAAGGCTCGATATGCTCGGCATAACTCAGGTAAATATAATCCAGGGTCATGACGAGGTGGATAAGATTCTTCATTCCGTTGAAAAATATTGGGATTATGCCGAGGAAGCCGCGCTCAACTGCCGGCCTGCGGTACAGGCGTTCATTCCCGTTTTGCCCGAAAATGAGGGCGTTGAAGCAGCAATACGTCAGTCAATAGACGAGCTGAAAACCATTGCACCGGAGCTCGGTATGGATTTGGGGAGCCTTGAAATCGGCACCCGAATCGTCGATGAGGAGGACTGGGCGAATAACTGGAAGGCGTATTTTAAGCCCATGCAGATAGGCGAAAAGCTGCTCGTATGCCCCTCATGGGAGGAAGTCCCCGAGGGCAGCACCGGTGCGGTGCTCCGCATAGACCCGGGTATGGCATTCGGTTCCGGCACTCATCATACGACGAGGATGTGCCTTGAGCTGCTCGAAAAGCTCATATCCCCCGATATGCGCGTGGCGGATCTCGGCTGCGGCAGCGGCATACTGTCAATTGCCGCCTCGCTCATGGGCGCAAGGGAGACCTACGCCATAGATATTGACCCCGTCGCCGCCAAGGTCGCCGGGGAGAATGCCGCTCTCAACGGCATAGATATGGATAAATACTTCATCCGCACGGGCGATATTCTGACCGATGCGGAGTTTAAAAAGGATATTGCGGGCGAAAAATTCGATATAGTCATGGCAAATATCGTTGCAAATATCATAATCGCATTCGCTCCGGTAGTGCCGCAGCTTATGAAGGACGGCGGCATGTTCATAGCCTCCGGCATTATTGATGACAGGCTCGATGAGGTCACTGAAGCCCTTCGGGAAAACGGATTGAAGATAATCGAAGTGCGCGAGGGCGAGGATTGGCGCGCTCTGCTCGCCGAAAAAGCATAAAGGAAAAGCATATGCGGAGGTTTTTTACCGAAACAACACCCATAGTCGGCGAGAGCTTCACCCTCTCGGGCGAGGAAGCAAGGCATATACTGACCGTGCTCCGCATGAAATGCGGCGATGAGGTTCTGCTCGTATCAGGTGACGGCACGGAATACAGTGCATGCATCGAAAGCTGCGCCCGTGATAGGGTCGTACTGAAGGTAACGGCCGAAGAGCAGTGCATGGCGGAGCCGGCAACTGAGGTGACGCTTTTCCAATGCCTCCCAAAATCCGGAAAGACCGAAACGATAGTGCAGAAATGCGTAGAGCTGGGCATCCACGATATTCAGCTCGTCAGCAGCAAGCGCTGTGTGGTAAAGCCGGATGCAAAGGATAATAAGCTCATCCGCTATAACCGCGTTGCGCAGGAGGCGTCCAAGCAGAGCGGCAGGGGCATTTCGCCGGAGGTCAAAGCGCCGAAAGCCTTGCAGAGCTGCGATTTTTCGGGATTCGACCTTCTGATTGTCGCCTATGAAAACGAACAGGAGCTGAGCCTTCGGACTCTGCTCCGCGAGAAAATAACGGAAAAGCCGCAGAGGGTCGGTATCTTCATCGGCCCCGAGGGCGGGCTTGAAATGGCAGAGGTGGAATTTCTGCTTGCTGCCAATAAAAATGCGTATTCCGTAAGCCTCGGAAGGCGCATACTCAGAACGGAAACCGCGGGCATGGCCATGCTCGCAATGCTCATGTACGAGCTGGAGGATTGATGCGCTGCTGCTTTATTACGCTCGGCTGCCGGGTAAATCAATATGAGAGCGATGCAATGGCGGAGCTGCTTAGGGAAGCGGGCTGGGAAGTGACCGATGATCCTTCCGTTTCCGATCTCTGCATTATAAATACCTGCACCGTTACGAATATTGCGGATAGGAAATCCCGTCAGATGATCTCAAAGGCGCATCGCCTGAATGAAAATGCAAAGCTTATCGCCTGCGGCTGCTTTACCCAGCGCAGTCCCGAGGAAGCAAAAAGGCTTTCCGGGGTCGATGCCGTGCTCGGCAGCGCAGATAAGAATAAGATTGTCGAGATAGCCGCAGCACTGTTTGAAAATGAACACGGCGAAGCGGAGGTGCTCGTCCGTGATGTGATGAGGGAAAGGGAGTTTGAAGAGCTTTCGGCGACCCGTGAGGGCAGGACGCGAGCCTATCTCAAGATTCAGGATGGCTGCAATATGTTCTGCACCTATTGCGCGATACCCTATGCAAGGGGCGCGATACGGTCAAGAAGGCTCGAATCCGTGCGGAATGAAGCCGAAAAGCTGAATGAGGAGGGCTATGCCGAGGTCGTGCTCACGGGCATTCACCTCATGAGCTACGGCAGGGATTTCGGTGACGGAACCAATATCCTCGATGCCGTTAAATGCTTTGACGGCCTTGAAAATATCAAGCGCATACGCTTCGGTTCGCTCGAACCGCATATGATGACCGATGAAATAATTTCGGGCCTTGCCGCAAATGAAAGGATATGCAGGCAGTTCCACCTTGCGCTCCAGAGCGGTTCAACCACCGTCCTTGACAGAATGAAGCGCGGCTATACCGCCGAGCAGTTCTATGCCCTGACGGTCAAGCTCCGTGCTGCCTTCGGGGAAGGTCTTGCTCTCACAACGGACATCATCGCAGGCTTTCCGGGCGAAACCGAGGAGGAACACCGCGAGACCCTTGCGTTTATGGAAAAGGTCGGGTTCAGCAAGGTGCATATCTTCCCGTATTCGAGGCGGAGCGGCACCAAGGCGGACGGGATGAGCGGTCAGCTGACAAACGCCGTCAAGAGCGAAAGAGCGAAGGAGCTCATCGAAAAAGGCCGCGAGCTTGAAATGAGATTCCTCAAAACCTATATAGGCAGTACCGTTTCCGTGCTCATCGAAGAAAATGAGGGCGGTAAGGCTCTCGGCTGCACCGATACCTATGCCAAGGTCGCCGTCGGAAGCCATGAGGAGGAGAATACCTTTGTAAATGTACTGATAGATTCCGTTTCCGTTCAGAAGGACGGCGAGATCAGGCTTTTGGGAAATAAAATAAATAAGTGAAAGGAGAAGAAAATGGATAATTGCTTATTCTGCAAGATTGTCCGCGGAGAGATACCGTCGAGCAAGGTCTATGAGGATGATACAGTCCTTGCCTTCAGGGATATTGAACCGCAGGCGCCCGTACATGTGCTGCTCATTCCGAAGGAGCATTTCGACAGCATATTGGAGGTGGATGAAAAGACCTTCGCGCATATGAAGACGGTCGTTAAAAAGCTGGCAGTCGATCTCGGCATCGCCGAAAACGGCTTCCGCGTCGTCATCAATACCGGCAGGGACGGACAGCAGAGCGTCAAGCACCTGCATTTCCACATCCTCGGCGGACGCAGCATGCAGTGGCCTCCGGGCTGATGAAAAAAGCGAATACGGCGGCAGAGGGCATTATTCACCCCTTGCCGTTGTTTTTTTGCCCGAAATCAAAAATATGCTTATTCAGCCGCGAATAATCGCCCGTATTACAATAATACCGCTTCATTTTCAGCCGATCATGTGTTATAATAATGTTGGAACATACGGTAAAATAATACGGAGGTTCTTAAAGAATATGAAAAACGAAGATCTCAGAATAAAAATTGATTATAATAATATGCTCACCTCCGCCGTCGGCGAGAACGGCATCGAGGAGGAAAAGCTCCTTGCTATGAAGGGCGAGCTTCTCTCTGCGCTCGAAAAGGTCAATTCAAAGCGGGATAAGCTCCGTTGGCGCGAGCTTTACATAACCGAACGCAAGAATATTGAGAGGATAAACGAGACCGCCGCGTGGGTACGCGAGAGTGCGGAATATTTCGTTGTTCTCGGCATAGGCGGCAGTGCGCTCGGCCCTGCGGCGGTGCATCAGGCGCTCCGCCATCAGCACTATAACGAGCTTCCGCGCGAAAAGCGGAACGGCCCCAAATTCTATGTTGAGGATAATGTCGATCCCGAGCGCATGGCGGCTCTTCTTGACATCATTGATCTCGATAAGACCGTATTCAATGTCATTACAAAATCCGGCAGCACCGGCGAAACGATGAGCCAGCTTTTAATCGTCACAAGGCTGCTTCTTGACCGTTACGGCGAGGAGGGGCTGAAGGATCATATCATTGCCACGACCGACAGCAGCAAGGGCAATCTCATCGGCATTGCCGAAAAATACAATCTCAGAACCTTTATCGTGCCGGACGGCGTCGGCGGAAGGTTCTCCGAGCTCTGCCCGGTCGGGCTCGTTGCCGCTGCCGTATGCGGAGCGGATATCGGGAAGCTTCTGGACGGTGCGGAGTTCATGGATGGGCTTTGCTCAAATGAGGATGTCCTTAAAAATCCCGCGCTCGTAAGCGCTGCGCTCGAAGTGCTCGCAATGGAGAAGGGAGCGAATATCTCCGTCCTCATGCCCTATGCGGACAGCCTGAAATACATGGCGGATTGGTATGCTCAGCTCTGGGCAGAATCCCTCGGCAAGAAAAAGACCGTTGACGGCAAGCTTGTGCGCGTGGGTCAGACCCCCGTCAAAGCGCTCGGCGTCACCGATCAGCATTCGCAGGTACAGCTCTATACCGATGGTCCCTTCGATAAGACCATCACCTTTATCCGTGTCGAGAAGTACAGGACGGAATATGCTATTCCTCATGCCTATGACGATATCCCGAATGTCGCATTCCTCTCGGGGCATACGCTGAATGAACTCATTTCTGCGGAATGCCGCGCAACGGAGCATGCCGTGACCGTCAGCGGACACATGAATAAGACCGTAATCGTCCCCGAGGTCAACGAATTTACCGTAGGTGAGCTTCTCATGCTCTTTGAAATGCAAACGGCATTCGCGGGCGAGCTGCTCGGCATTGATGCGTTTGACCAGCCCGGGGTCGAAGAGGGTAAGAACGCGACCTATGCGCTCCTCGGCAAAAAGGGCTACGAAGATAAGCTCGCCGAGCTTCAAAAAGCGGGCAAAAAGAATGAAAGGTTCATAATTTAAGCCGACAGATGAGCCTATTCGACAAAAAATCCTTTAAGCATATCGACTGGCTGACCGTGGCTATCGTGCTTGGGCTCGTTATCTTCGGTACCGTTGCCATTGCCTCCGTCATGTCCGCGCCCTTTGACGGCACGGAACGGGGGCTTTCGGACTATATAAGTAAATTCAATGTCGAGTATCTCACGAAGCATATCACGAATTTCCTAATCGGCGCCGCGGCTATGCTCTTGATAATCGTTTTTGACTATTCCGTATTCAAAAAGCTGGCAGTCCTTGCCTATGCAGGCATAATCGGCCTTCTTGCGCTGCTCTTTGTTTTCGGCAAGGTCAGGGGCGGCGCGCAGGGCTGGTTCGTTTTCGATACCATCGAACGCGCGATACAGCCGGGCGAATTATCGAAAATCGCGCTTGTACTGTTGCTTTCAAAGGTCGTTTCGGCAGCGATGGACAGGGACGGAAGATTGCTGAAATTCAAGGATATTGCGCTTGCCGTCGCGATTACGCTTCTGCCCTTTATGCTCATCGTGCTCCAGCCCGATTACGGCACTGCTTTCGTCCTGCTCGTTATCATGGTTGCAATCTTCTTTATCGCAAGGATAAAATGGACATATATCCTTGCCGCTGCGGCAGTCGGCGGAGGCGGTATCGTGCTTGCCTATAAATTCATCCTGACGAACAACCAACGCGACAGGATAGATGTTTTCATCAACCCTTCCGCAGCGAGCGATGACGCCAAATACCATGTGGAAAAATCCAAGCTCGCTATCGGTTCGGGCAGGCTTCTCGGAAAGGGCTTTTTCGGTGAGGAAACCTTGGCGCAGCTCAGGTATCTTCCTGCAAGGCATACGGATTTCATATTCAGCGGCATAACCGAGGCGGTTGGCTTTATCGGCGCACTGATACTCATAATCGTCTTTGCCGTGCTCATATTCAGATGGGTCTATATCGCCTATATCGCAAGGGATAATCTCGGCACATGCCTTGTCATCGGCGTTGCCGCAATGATAATGGCGCATGTCTTTGAAAATATCGGCATGACCATGGGCATCATGCCCGTTACCGGAATACCGCTCCCGTTCATAAGCTACGGAGGTTCAAATATGCTGACGAATATGATGGGCGTGGGCATTGTGCTCAATGTCTACATGCGAAGACCCGTCAGCAAGCGACAGATTGATACCACAGCTTAACAGCTTTTCAGAGGAACAGATGGCAAATACCTATACCGATTCCGCCCAAAGCGTACTCAGCTTGGCGAGGGAAGCGGCAAATGAACTTCACCACGGCTTTATAGGCTCGGAGCATATCCTGCTCGGGCTCATTCGCGCGCAGGGAACTGCAAATAAGCTCCTTGCCGCATTCGGCATGACGGACAGCATCGCGCTTCCGTATATCGACTCCTTTATAGGCACGGGCAGCCAGCGCTTTACCGACAGCCTCGGCTATACGAGAAATGCTAAGAAGGTTCTGGAGCTCGCTCTGTACGAGGCAAAAGCCTGCGGCGAAGCCTCAATAGAAACAAAGCATATCCTTTCGGCACTCCTTCGCGAACGCGAATGCTTCGGCGCAAGGATACTCGAATATGCAGGAGTGGATACCGAACAGCTCAAAAAGGCACTCAGAAGCGAATCCGTGTCCGATGAAGATGAGGAGGAGAATGAAGAAGCGGATGGGGGGAATCAGTTTACCGAGGACGAGCTGAAAAAGGAAAAGCTCAGCGAAGAAAAACTCCGAAAATCCGAAAAAAGGGCTGCTGAAGGGGCTTCCGTCCTCTCAAGGTTCGCCGTCGATCTTGTTAAGGAAGCAAAGCGCGGCCGCGTCGATCCGCTCATCGGCTGTGAAAATGAGCTTGACAGGCTGATTACGGTACTTCTCAGGAGAAGCAAGAATAACCCCGTACTCGTCGGTAATCCGGGCGTGGGCAAATCAGCGATAGTCGAAGGGCTTGCCGCCCTGATTGCCGAGGGCAGAGTGCCTGCGGAGCTTAAGAATGTCAACCTGATGCGCCTTGACATGGGTTCGGTCATCGCAGGCACGAAGTACCGCGGAGAATTCGAGGAAAGGCTGAAGGCGATACTCGATGAACTAAGCGACGATGTGATACTGTTCATTGATGAAATCCATACCATCGTCGGCGCAGGAGCGGGCGAAGGCAGCGTTGACGCAGCAAATATCATGAAGCCTGCGCTTGCGCGCGGCGGCATGCGCATCATCGGCGCGACCACGCTCGATGAATACGCAAAATACATCGAGAAGGATGCCGCGCTTGAACGCAGATTCTCGAAAATTGTCGTGAATGAACCCTCCGAGGATGAGGCATTTGCCATTCTCAAGGGTATAAAATCAAAATACGAACGTCACCACGGCGTGACCTTTACCGATGAAGCGCTCAGAAGCTGTGTCAGCCTTTCGGTAAGGTGCATGCCGGAAAGGTTCCTGCCCGATAAGGCAATAGACCTTATGGACGAGGCGGCCTCCCATGCAAGGCTCAATTCATGCGGCGGCAAGCCCGTTGTGGACGGGGAAAAGGTCGCAGCCGTGGCGGAGCTGCTGACGGGGATACCCAAAGAAAATCTGACGGGTGACGGCATGGAGAGGCTCACGAAGCTTGAAAAAAGCCTTTCAGACCGTATCTTCGGTCAGGATGAGGCAATCTCGGCCATCTCAAGAGCCATACGCTCAAGCGCCGCCGGCCTCGGCAGCACTCGGAAACCGCATTGCTCCATCCTCATTGCCGGCGCAAGCGGTACGGGCAAGACCTCGCTTGCATATGCGCTTGCAGGCGCAATCTTCCCAAAGGAGGATGCTGTGCTGCGCTTTGACATGAATGATTTCCGCGAAGCCGAAAAGCTCTCAACGCTTATAGGCTCTCCCACGGGCTACCGTGATTCGGACGAGGGCGGAAGGCTCACCGAAGCCGTCAGAAGAAAGCCCTACGCCCTTGTACTCCTTGAAAATATCGACTCCGCCTGCCAAGCTGTCAGGGATATTGTGCTTTCGATGCTGAAAACGGGCATCATGGCCGATGGCAGGGGCAGGAGCGTCAGCTTCAGAAATAATATCGTCGTTATGACGATGAATATCGGCGCGGCGAAAAGCCGTACCGCAGGCTTCGGCGCAGAGAATGCAAAAGAAACTCCGTTTGCTTCCCTCGGAAGCGAATTCGTTTCATGCCTCGATGCTGCGGTGCAGCTTAACACTATCGAGGGCTGCAAAGAAAGAATCGTTTCCGTATTTCTGTCAGCCCTGCAAAAAAAGCTCGCGTCTCGCGGAATAGCCGTTTACTTTGAAGAAGGAGTAACGGAATTCATCCTTTCGCATACGAAAGATGATGACATTCTGCGCACAGGCGCACATTCGCTCCAAAATACCGTTTCAAAGGAGCTCGAGGACGGAATAAGCCTCGGAATTCTTGATGGCAGCATACGGAAGAATACCGGGTATTGCTGTAAAATTGTGAACGGACAACCTGAATTCGTCCTATCGGACGGGAAAGAAAGCTGAAAAAATGGAACTCAGTCGCTTCAGCCTCGGCGTAAGGCTAAAACTCAATACCGCAGAACCCACCAAGAGCGAAATAATTTCCGCTGTCAAAAAGGTGCTTCGTCCCCTTCATGCGGAGGATACGGACGGCACGGGGCTGTACATCAGCAGGTCTAAGCTCCTTCCCATCGACGGCGATGATATTCTGACCGTCATCTTCACCCGAGGCGGACTCAAGCAGATGCGGCGGCTCTATTCGGTACTCCGGCAGGATCCTATGCTGCTTTGTTCACTCGTAACGAGCCGCCCGTATATCCAGACCAATGCGCTCTCGCGCCTTGATGACGCCGAGTATCTGGGTGAATTCGGGAGCGACGGCATGCTGAAAGGCGGGGACTTAGCCGTTCAGCTCCCCGAAAAACGCAAATATTCGCGCAGCGAGGGCGGAAAGCTCCGAATTGTCCTTGCTCCGGATAAATTCAAGGGAAGCCTGACAGCGGAAGAAGCCATTGCTGCGATAGCGGAAGCCGCAAGGCGTATTCTTCCCGGCAGCACTATCCACCCCCTGCCCATGGCGGATGGCGGTGACGGCACTGCGGATATCATCGTGCGCACCTTCGGTGGCGTGAAATATGCCTGCACCGTTACGGGTCCACTGGGTGAACCCGTTGCAGCCGAATACGGCATGGTAGGCGGAAATACTGCCGTCATAGAGATGGCTGCGGCTTCCGGGCTTGCCCTCATAAATGAAAAGGACCGTGACATCATGCGCGCATCGAGCTTCGGCACGGGTGAGCTCGTGCTTGATGCACTTTCACGCGGCGCAAAGCATATCGTTCTCTGTCTGGGCGGCTCCGCAACTAATGACGGCGGCATGGGCGCGGCAGCCGCGCTCGGCGTCAGATTCTTCGACGCGGAAGGGAATATCCTTTTGGGCTGCGGTGCGGATACGGAAAGGGTCGTAAGAATAGATACCGAGCTCGTATGCGAAAAGCTCAAAAATGCCGATATAAAGCTGTTCTGCGATGTAAATAATCCCATGACGGGCGAAAAAGGAGCCGCAAATACCTTTGCTCCGCAGAAGGGCGCAGGTGAGAATGAGCTCCGTGTGCTCGAAAGCGGCATGAAGAATCTTGAAAAGCTCTTTAATTCCTTTGCAGGAAGGGATATAGGCTCCGTCCCCGGCAGCGGCGCGGCCGGCGGCATCGCTGCAATGTTCATAGCCCTGTTCGGCGCAGAGATAGTCTCGGGCGCGGATACAATGCTAAGGATTAACGAATTTGATAAGCTCCTGAAAAAAACCGACCTCGTCATTACGGGTGAGGGCTGCTTTGATAAAACGGGCATGGGAAACGGCAAGGCGGTCGATGCGGTGATTAGCCATGCAAGGAAACAGCGCGTACCCGTTGTTGTCATCGCCGGAAGCAGCGAGGCGGAGGCCGATACGGATTCCTGCGAGGTCATCTGCCTGATGGAGGAGGGGATGACTAAACAATATGCAATGGAGCATGCTTCGGAGCTTCTCGAAAGAAAAGCGGAAGAGCTTTTTGTCCGTATCGGAAAAAACGGCGGCAGCTATTGTAAAAAATAAGGAAATATCCTATAATGGATGAAGCAAACAAAAGGAAAAACAGATGAAGGACACTAAGACAGTAATAAATCCCATACCGTATTATCTTGCGGCACTGACAATATTGGTTCTGAGCCTGATATTCCCTATCTATAAATGGGGCTGGTTTATCATGACCGCAGTGATAACGGCAGGCGTGCTCGTATTTTCAAAAAGAAAATTCCCCGATACCGTTGTCGAGATCGAGAAGGAGCCCGTATATGATACGGGCATAAAGGAGCTTGACGAAGCGCTGAAGGAAGCGCATACGCATCTTGCATCATTAAAGCAGCTTGAAAGGGCTATAAATGATGAAAGGGTGAGCGCAGCCGTAACGAGGATGATAAAGGCAGGTCAGGTGATCCTTTATGAGCTCAGCAAAAAGCCCGATAAGGCATTTAAGCTGCGCAGGTTCCTCAATTACTATCTTCCGACTTCGGATAAACTGCTCCAATCCTATAAAAAGCAGGAGCTTCTGACTAATAGAGGAAGCAATTCCGAAGAAATCATGAGGGAAGTCGAGGATAACTGCGAGACCATCGCAAAGGCATTTGAAGCAAGTCTTGATTCTCTCTATTCCGATGAGGCGCTCGACATCTCGACAGATATCGATGTCCTTGACGGCATGGTGAATAAAAGCAGCAACGAAAAATAAGAAAGGAAATAATTACCATGGAAGAAAAGTACACCCCCGTATTGACCCTTGATCCCGTCGCCGAGACCGAAGAGGTAAAGGCCGTTAAGCTGACGGATGAGGAGATCGAAAAGAGCCTCGCTGAGACTGCGAATCTGACTCCGGAAGAGCAGCAGATGGTTGAAGCCTTTGCGGAAAAAATCGACATCACCGATGCAAATCTCGTCATGAACTACGGCGCCCAGAGCCAGGCAAAGCTCAGCGAATTCTCCGACAGCGCGCTCGCAAATGTCAAGACCAAGGAACTCGGCGAAACGGGCGAGATGATAACTGATCTTATCGGCGAGCTTCAGTCCTTCGGCAAGGAGGAGAAAAAGGGTCTGCTCGGATTCTTCAAGAAGCAGGGCGATAAGCTTGAGGCAATGCGCGCAAAATATGATGATGCGGAGAAGAACGTCAACCGCATCGTTCTCAATCTTGAAGAGCACCAGACCGGGCTCAGAAAGGATGTTGCAACGCTCGATGAAATGTACGAAAAGAATATTGCGTATTTCAAGGAGCTGACCATGTACATCCTTGCCGGCAAGAAGAAGCTTGAGCAGGAGAGGAATACGACCCTTGTAGAGCTGACAGAAAAGGCGAAGCAGAGCAATCTCCCGGAGGATGCCCAGAGCGCAAAGGATTTTGCGGATAAGTGTACGAGGTTTGAGAAGAAGATCTATGATCTCGAGCTCACCCGCAATATCAGCCTTCAGATGGCGCCGCAGCTCAGGCTTATCCAGAATAACGATACCATGATGGTTGAGAAGATACAGACAACCATCATGAATACCATACCCCTTTGGAAGAATCAGATGGTCATCGCGCTCGGGCTTGAGCATACCAAGCAGGCGATCGAAGCACAGCGCAGCGTTACCAATATGACCAATGAACTCCTGAAGAAGAACGCGGAATCCCTCCATACAGCGACCGTTGCGGCAGCCGAGGAGAGCGAGCGCGGCATCGTCGATATCGAGACCCTGACCGAGACCAACGAAAAGCTCATCACCACCATGGATGATGTCCTGAGAATTCAGCGCGAAGGCCATGAGAAGCGTATCGCTGCCGAAGCAGAGCTCAGCAGGATTGAAAATGAACTCCATAAGAAGCTGCTCGAGGTTGCAGAGGAGAAATAACCGGGAAAAGACCGTAAATGAAAAAGGATCTGTCAAAATTCATCCCTGCCCTTATCGTGCTGATAGTCACGGCAGTATTCTGCGTGACGGTAATCAGCGGAATACGCCTCAAGCTCGACTATAATAATATAGTTAAGGGCTTTGATAAGGAAGCCATCAAGACCGACAGGCACGGCAACTGCCTCTCAAATGATCTCAGCGCCTATGTTTCAACGGCAAAGAGCTTCGTTTCGTATGCGGAGGGTATTTTGGGCTCGACGGACGAAATAGCGAAGGCCAAGGAGCTCATCAAGGCGTTTGATGAGAATTCCTCCGCCTTTTATGGGTACGGCATTTATACCGAGCTCGCTTCCGTCATTGAGAATATCAATTCCAGGCTCGGCGAGAACGGCAATACCTCAGACCTTGCAGAGCTCCTTTCCGATCAGGCGAAGATCAAGCGCGCATATTCGGGCGATTATCTCGAGACGAGCGAGAAGCTTGATACCTACCTCGACGGCTTTCCGCGCAGCGTCCTTGCAAAACTCTTTAATATCGGCAAATGATAGAGAAAATGAAGCATAAGCTCGTATCGAAATCGGCAATCATAATTGCCTTTATATTCGTATTAGCCTTCGCATTGGGCTGCGCAAAGGTCGAGAATATTCCCCTGAGCGATGAGGGCGCATATGCGCTCGATAAATCGGGCGTGCTTTCGGCCGAGACGAAGAATCATATAGCTTTGTATAATCAATATCTCGAGGAAAGCTGCGGCGCTCAGATCTGCGTCGTGACTATTCCGACTATGGACTATGTAGGCTATGACGATATTGAGAATTACGCCTATGATCTGTTCAATGCATGGGGAATTGGCGATAAGGACGAGGATAACGGCGTGCTTTTGCTGCTCGTCACAGATGATGAGCTCTGCTGGTGCCTTCAGGGCGAGGGTATTGAGGATACGCTTTCAAGCTCGGCTATAAGCGATATTCTATCCGAGAATATGCAGGATGATTTCTATGCAGGCAAATTTGACTCCGGCACCCAAAAGACCTTTGATGCGCTGTATCGGCGCATATGCGCCATCTATTCCGTTGACCCGGACGGCGTTGATGATTTTACCTACGATCCCGGCTACAATAACGGTACCGTATTTCCGAATGAACCGGTGCCTGCAAAGAGCAAAAAGCTGAGTTTTTTGGAGATCATAGGTATTATCATCGCAGTCTTGGTCGCACTCAGGCTAATCGGCAAGGTGTTTTCCGCGATAGGCTCAAATTCCGGCAACGGCTGCGGAGGCTGCGGATGCCTGCCCGCATTCTTATTGGGCACCCGTGTCGGAAGCACGAATCGGAGAGGCCCGAGGCCCGGCGGTTTCCATGGCGGCCCGAGGCCCGGCGGTTTCCATGGCGGCCCGAGGCCGGGAGGCGGCTTTACAGGCGGAGGCGGCAGATCCCGAGGAGGGGGAGGCGGCTTCCGCGGTGGCGGCTTCGGCGGCGGTTTTAAAGGCGGAGGCGGCGGCTCTCGCGGAGGCGGTGCCGGCTTCGGAAAAAAATAACACGAGAAAAACCAAACGGGAGCTGAATCGGTTCCCGTTTGACAGTTTGATTGAATTCGGACAGGCTATCCTATGGAAAACAATGTGAAAGAAGCACAAAAGAATAATTGCTTTTCATCGCTGCGAGAGCTCAACAGGCGCAGAAAGGACGGCACTTTCAAGGAGATTATTGATGATTGGAAGTGGATCTTTTCGTACAGCGGCAGGTATAAGCCGGCGATCGTATTTTATGTGCTTCTCGGCGTATTCGGCACGACCTTCGGGCTTGCGGCGAGCATAGCGAGCAAATATCTCATTGATATAATCACGGGTTACAGGCTCGAAAAGCTTCCGCTTCTCATCGTTATCATGGTCGGCAGCGAGGTATTCAGCCTGCTATTTGAAAGCATAGTAAACCGTATCTCCGCGAAGCTCAGCATCAATATCAATAATGATATCCAGGCTGACATCTTCGATAAGATAGTGGATGCGGATTGGCTCAGCATAAATAAATACTCGAACGGCGATATTCTCAATAGGTTCAATCAGGATATCTCCACCGTCAGCAGCAATGCCATCAACTGGCTTCCGACGATAATTATCGCATTGTATAAATTCGTCGCAACCTTCCTTGTAATCCTGCATTACAACGCAGTAATGGCACTGATCGCGCTTGCAAGCGCGCCGATACTGCTTCTGTCATCGAGCTTCCTCATTAAAAAACAGCGCAATTACG